>ENA-ORXM01004862-ORXM01004862.1-marine-metagenome-genome-assembly--contig:-NODE-4862-length-11321-cov-2.688901_pt1 | contig 11321 bp, 2 predicted proteins | sample MGYA00237867_ERZ511480 | MGnify/ENA primary metagenome ERZ511480 (study PRJEB26309, sample SAMN06266103) | marine metagenome | isolation source: Algal blade | place: United Kingdom:Sidmouth, United... | reverse complement strand
ATTTAAGTTTGGGCAATATTAAGATACTTTTTTTTAATGTAAATCTAGTTTTTATATTACATTCGTGCAGCCATGTCATAATATGAATAGGTTTGGCACCCATTACTCCTATTATGTCTTTCTTACCATGAATGATTACTCGTTGAGAAGTTAAAGTTTTAGGATCAAAGCCTCCTAAGGTATGGAATCGAATAAATCCATCATCGTCAATGTGTGTCACTATAAAACCAATCTCGTCCATGTGAGCGGCAACCATCACTTTTTTAGCTTCTTTTCCCTTTTTGATGGCAATGATGTTGCCCATATTGTCTACCGAGACTTCATCGACTAAAGGGGTGACTTCTTTTAAAATAAAGGCTCTTATTTGTTGTTCAAATCCGGAAGTGCCGGGTGTTTCACAGATTTTTTTGAGTAAATTTATGTTTAACATTGATTTATTTTTTTCCAACTAATAGTGGTTTTTTATAAAAAAGATTGGGAATTACGAAAGTGTAAACGCGAATTTAATATTATTTTTAAAGTTATTCACTTTGAAGCGTTTAAAAAGTGATTTCTAAATTTTTTTCCTACATTTGACAAAAATAAAAATTTATGTCAAATATCGCTATCCATCATCGTACTTGTAACCTCTGCGAAGCCATGTGCGGGCTTGAAATTCAACACCAAAACGGCGAAATTATTTCTATCAAAGGCGATAAAAATGACCCGTTGAGTAGAGGACATATTTGCCCCAAAGCGGTTGCGTTACAAGATATTTATCAAGACCCTGACCGTCTGAAAACGCCGATGAAACGCACTGGTGATACGTGGGAAGAAATTTCTTGGGAACAGGCTTATGAAGAGGTTTATGTCAATTTAAAAAATATTCAACAGGCATACGGAAACAATGCAGTAGGTGTCTATCAGGGAAATCCGAACGTACACAATATGGGGAGTATGATGTTTGGGCCAACGTTTGTGCGTAGCCTGAATACCAAAAACCGATTTAGTGCAACTTCTGCTGACCAACTGCCGCATCAAGTGGCGAGTTTGTTGATGTTGGGGCATGTGTTGCTAACGCCAATTCCTGATATTGACCGCACGGATTTTATGTTGATAATTGGTGCAAATCCGCTGGTTTCCAATGGCAGTATGATGACTTGTCCTGATTTTGCGAAGCGACTAAAAGCTATTCAAAAACGCGGTGGAAAATTCATAGTTATTGACCCGCGACGAACGGAGACGGCAGATAAAGCAGATGAACATATTTTTATTCGACCCGGTCAAGATGCTTTACTTTTACTGGGAATGATTCATACGATTTTTGCAGAAAAATTGGTGGATTTAGGTCATTTAAAAGATGTGATTGATGAGGTAGAAATAGTGAAAGATACGGTGCAAAATTTCTCCCCAGAAAAGGTGGAAAAACCTTTAGGAATTACTGCTGAAAAAATTAAAAGTTTAGCACGAGAAATGGCAAATGCAAATTCTGCAGTTTGTTATGCCAGAATGGGGGCATCAACGCAAATTTTTGGTGGTATCTGTCAATGGCTAACCAATGTTTTAAATATTTTGACAGGTAATTTTGACCGAGAAGGTGGCGCAATGTTCACGTTGCCCGCTTTCGACCATGTGGGCATGACGACGATGCAAGGCAAGGGTGGTTCATTTGGTCGGCGACGGTCGAGGGTGCGCAATTTACCAGAATTTAGCGGCGAATTTCCCGTTGCAACAATGGCAGAAGAAATTTTGACGGAAGGCGAAGGACAAATCAAAGCGATGGTGACGATTGCGGGTAATCCGTTGTTGTCTGTACCGAATGGTCAGCAGTTAGAAAAGGCGTTTTCGGGACTGGAATACATGGTGGCGATTGATATTTATTTGAATGAAACTACTCGTCACGCTAACATCATTTTGCCACCAGCAACGGGTCTGGAGACGTCGCATTATGATTTGATTTTCAATGTGTTAGCCATTCGGAATACGGCAAAATATTCGCCTGCCCTTTTCAAAATTAAGGAAAATCAACGCTACGATTGGCAAATTTTTAAAGCACTGGCAACCAAATTTACAGGTCGTCCCGATGATGGAATGACTCCCGAAATGATGTTGGATTATGCGCTGAAAAATGGGCCGTATAAAAAGGAGGACGTTGATTTAAAAAGTTTAAAAGCGAATCCAAATGGTATTGATTTAGGAGAATTAAAGCCAATTTTAAAACATCGTTTGAATACTAAAAATAGGCACATTCAATTGGCACCTGAAATTTTTGTCAATGATTTAAAACGCTTAGAAAAGACGTTTTTTCAAAAAGAGGAAGCAACTGACAATGATTTTCCTTTCGATTTAATCGGTCGTCGGCAACTTCGTGGTAATAATTCGTGGATGCACAATGTCAACCGTTTGATGCGAGGTAGAAATCGGTGTACGTTATTGTTAAGCCCAGAAGATGCGATTGATTTATCTGTTCAAAATGGGCAGAAAGTGAAAGTTGAATCATCGGTAGGAAGTGTGGAAATTGAAGTAGAAATTAGTGATGAAATGATGCCAAAAGTTGTCAGTATTCCGCACGGTTTTGGACACGGAAAGAAAGGAATTCAAATGGAAGTTGCAGAGGCGAATGCAGGCGTGAATATTAATGATTTGACAGATGAACAGTTGATTGATGAAGTGACTGGGAATGTGGCATTTAGTGGAGTGAAGGTAAATATTCATAGTTTTCCACAATAGTTTTCCACAGTTGTTAATAACTATAAGAGGGAAATTTTTTAAATAAAAAAATCGAAAAATATGTAATGATTTTTTCCCTACATTTGCATACCAAAGAACAAAAATTCAACATAAATATTTATGAAAGCCATCATTCCCGTAGCTGGCGTGGGTACTAATCTTCGACCGCTGACTTATACGCAGCCCAAGCCGTTGATTCCAGTAGCGGGCAAGCCCATTATTTCCTTCATCATTGACCAATTGAAAACAGTTGGGGTGAAAGATTTTGTGTTTGTAATTGGCTATTTGGGAGAAAAAATAAAGCATTATATAGAAACGACGTATCCTGATATTCGCAAAGAATTTGTAGTGCAAGAAGAGCGGAATGGTTCAGGACACGCGATTTGGACTGCCCGTGAAGCAATCAATGATACTGATGAATTATTGATATTTTTTGGAGATACGATTGTCGACATGGATTTTGTAGCAATGGTAAATGCGCCGTATTCTTGTTTGGCTGTACATGAAGTGGAAGACCCGCGGCAATTTGGAGTAGTGGTAATGGATGATGAGGAAAATGTAATTGGCGTGGTCGAAAAACCACGGATTCCTAAGTCAAATTTGGGGATGGTTGGTTTTTACAAAATCAAGGAAGTGCAGGCTTTAATAGATGGCTTGGCGTATAATATTGAGCAGGATTTACATACGGATGGAGAATTTCCCCTCACAGATGGCTTCATGCGAATGATAGAAAATGGCATTAATTTTATGACCTTGCCTGTCAAAAACTGGTTTGATTGTGGGCGACACGATGTATTATTAGAAACCAACGCGATACTTTTGGATAAAGAAGGATATGCCTCTTCAGATTTACCAAATTATGATAACTCAATCATCATTCATCCTGTGAGTATTGGTGAAAATTGTAAAATCGTGGACTCGATTATCGGACCACATGTGTCGATTGGGGCGAATGCGAATATCAAAGCTTCAATTCTCAAATCTTCTATTATTGGAGATTATGTAGCTTTGAAGGAAGTGGTGCTAAAACGGTCAGTTATTGGTAATGACACTTCAATTACGGGAGCAGGACAACGCCTTAATATCGGTGATAATACGGAGATTGACTTTTCTTAGAAAAAAAAAATTGTAACATTGTTGACATTTTATGTCGCAAAACGAGACTTTTTAGTAAACTTCGTTGTATTTTAATAAAATTTAATGTAAAACACTATTAGCTGATTATTGGTACAATATAAAATTTATTTTTTAGTATTTAATTAAAATATATTTATGAATACCAACTTCTCGGTATTTTTTTATAAATAACTTGCTCCTACCTTTGTAGCAAAGTTTGTTAATACCTATAAGTGGGTAATGACAAATAATATATTTTAATAATCCTGGTAAGAACATATAAATAAAATTAGTGGACAAATTATAATTCAAATTAGCACTATTATTAGAACTGCATTCTCATTCATTTCGAACATTCTAAATTTATTTTCATTAAATTCGTTCGTCCCTACTTTTTTCTTACCGATTTTATACCTTCCAAAACCAGCATAAGCTGTGGAGGATTTTCGACTTAGCAATACATCATTGATAATCAATTTTGTTTTTGTCTTTTTGAAAACCTGAAAACAGTACGCTGAACTATTGCTGCAAAAAAAATAAGTCATGTTAGTTGACCACGGTGGTCGGCTAAGGCAATCCTATTTGAAATACGTTGATGAAAAATCAATGGTTAAATAGCTTGCCAGATTAGCGTTTTTAATTTACAAACATAAAAAATAATCACTATGTTAGTTAAGTGTACCCCTTCTGCACATCGCAGGGGCTGTAATTGCTTGCCCAATAAGCAATCCGCCAAATATCAAACAAACTGCTTGCAATTGCAGCGACCGAGTTTGTTTGACTGGATGAAACATCTATTCTTTGGAAAAATTTCACTATTAATCTTACTGATTTTTGCCGTTCAAGTTAGCACATTTGCACAATGTCCTAATGATATGGAAGCTCCTGATGCAAAGTGTGTTGCGGGGCCGATGAATATTTCTCTTGATGGAAATGGGGATGTAGAAATCACCCCAGGAGAAGTAAATAATGGAAGTACGGATAACTGCGGTATAGCAAGTTTGAGCGTAAGTCCAAATATGTTCAATTGTGACAGTATTGCTACTACACCAAATACTGTGACTTTGATGGTTATGGATGCGGCAGGAAATTCTAATTCTTGTACCGTTAGTATTAACCTTAGTGACAATGTTGCCCCATTGATTAATTGTCCTGCGAATACCAACGTAGCTTGTGGAACATCAGACCTTCCAGCTAATACTGGAACGCCCACTGGTTCAGATAATTGTGAGTTAACAGCAGCTAATCCTGGTGGCGGATTTAATGGACCATTTAACAGCTTTTTTTACTACCGAGATACGGCAACGCCTTCTTCTGTAGTCGGAGAGTGTGATGTGATTAGTAGAATCTGGCGTGCAGAAGATATTTACGGTAACGTTGATTCTTGTGAGCAAATTTTGACATTTATTGATAATGTCAATCCTAGACTTGACTTCAGTCCAAGCTCAGGAATTCAAAATGCCAATTCTTTAGATGTAACAATTGATTGTGATGATAACATTCCAGCATATCCTGCGGTAACGGGTAGTGACAACTGCGGCACGCCAATGGTTACAACTGATTCTATCGTAACACAAGGTACAAATCCGGCGATGTGTGATTTTTATGAATATTCCATTACTCGAAATTTTACGGCAACGGATAATTGTGGTAGAACCGCAACCGATTCTTACGTAATTACCGTAGAGGATAATGACGCTCCTGATTTTACAGGACAGCCGACATCTTTAAATGTTTCTGCTAGTGATACTTGTACTGCGTTTGTCAATTTAGATTTGACAGGCGTTATGGACGATTGTGCAGGTTCAAATATTACAACTTCTTATGAAGTAGTGCCTATGAATGGTAGTAGCAGCAATCCTGTCGATGGTTTGAATGCGAGTGGTACTTACGATGTTGGAATATATGACTTTATTTTCACAGCAACTGACCCTTGTGACAATAGTGCGATGCACACTGTGGTAGTGACAGTAGCAGATAATGTTGCACCAACAGCGGTTTGTTTGCCTACGATTCAGGTATCGGTACCCTCTACGGGTTTTGCAGAGATTACACCAAACTTATTGAATAACAATAGTTCTGATAACTGTATGGGGATGTTGACTTTTGCTGTGGATAGCTTAGGTGTGATGCCCGCACGAGTTTATTGTAGTGATGTAGGTAGTACTTTAGTTGATACCTACACTTTGACAGTAACAGATGCCAGTGGAAATACCGCTTCTTGCATGACAGATATTGAGGTGGTAGATAATTCAGCCCCTGCGGCTTTTTGTCAGGATATTACTGCTACGCTGATTGGAGATACTATTTCGGTATATGCTATTGAAATAGATGGTGGTAGTAATGATGCTTGTGCAAATCCATTGCTTTTAGAAATTTCCAGAGATGGAGGCGTTACTTTCCAAGATAGCGTGATGTTTCGATGTGCCAATGCTGGTGCTAATAATGTTATTCTTCGAGTAGATGATAATAATGGACAAACATCAACTTGTATGGCAGTAGTGACTGTGGTAGATACCGTTGTTCCAACTCCGATGTGTGCCGACCTTACCGTCATGCTTGACCCGAATGGCATGTACAGTCTAACGGCGGCAGATTCAACAATGATTGTTTCTACGACTTCTGATAATTGCGATTTTACAACGACGTTTTCTCGCTCCATGTTTGATTGCAACGATATTGATGCTGACGGATTGCCTACTACTGGAGTCGATGGAAACGAAGGAATCGTCATTACGGTAACTTATACTGATCCAAGCATGAATACCGCAAGTTGTACTTCGCGGATTACCGTAGAAGATGACATCGCACCAATGTTGAGCTGTGTGGACATTACGGTTGAATTAAATTCAGATGGAATGGTTTCCGTTTTTCCAACAGATTTATTGGCAGGTGACATTTACTTGTCAAGTGGAAACAATGAATCAGGAACGGCTGGTACTTCTGACTTTGGTGTAAACATTACAACTCCTGTAGAAATTTCTTTTGATTGGAACTTTATCACAGCAGGTACAACAGGGGCAGATACTTTAGGATATGTTATTAATGGAGAATTTACACCAATAACATCTATTACTGGAAATACTACGGGTTCTATCGCTAGTATTCAGTTATTTGGAAGTGATGTTTTTAGTTTACAGATGAAAACGACGGATAACCGAGGAGGTGCTGCGGAAGCATGGATTTCCAATTTAAGTGCTACTTTGAATGACGATTTTGCAATGGCAAATTGGACATTGAATAATACAAATAGTGATGGAAAAGCATTTTTTGTAGATGCTTGTACACCGATTACTTATGAGATTTATGATGATGTGTTAAGCATGTGGGCAGATTCTGTTGTTTTGGGTTGTACACCCTTAGCGGATACCTTTTCGATTAGAGCAATCGACGAAAATGGAAATATCACCACAACGGCAGCTCCATGTACCGTTACTATTGATGACAACCAGGCACCAATTGCTTCTTGTGATGAAGTAGTAACAGGAGTTGATGGCGGTGGAAATGTAACTATTTTGGCGGCTGAATTTGACCAAGGCAGTATGGATGCTTGTGGTGGCGCATTGAGTTTCAGAGTATCTGATGATGATGGTGTTTCTTTTGCAAACACTTTAATGTATGATTGTTCCGATGTTGATAATACTTATCCAGTTATTTTGGAAGTTTCGGATGTTTCGATGAACCTTAGCTTTTGTGTAACCGAAGTAACTATTCAAGACAATGCTGCACCTGTGGTAACTTGTCCAAGCGATGTGACTGTTGATTGTGATATGGGTACAGATGTTAGTGTAACTGGAACCGCAACCGCAACTGATAACTGCTCCACCGCTGATGAAATTGATATCTTCTTTACAGATGCTACCGATCAGGGGACAACCAATTGTGATCCGTTCATGTATACCATTACACGAACCTGGTTTGCTTCTGATATTTGTGGAAACATGAATTCTTGCGTTCAGATGATTACAGTTAATGACAACACACCACCCGAAATCGTATGCACGCCTGTTATTAGTTTGTCTTGCGACGCCAGTACCGATCCAGCCGATATAGGTACGCCCGAAGTCATTGACAACTGTGACCCATTTATACAACCAAATCATACTGATCAAATTATACCGGGAACAGCTTGCAATCAAAGCTTTACCATCAACCGTACATGGACAGCCACCGACGATTGTGGTAACAGTACCACTTGTGTACAACAATTGAATATAGTAGACACAACTCCTCCTACAATAATTTGCCCGCCAGCTAGTCTTGGTGAACTGACCTGCATTGATGCAATTCCAGACCCTGCTACCACTGTAGCGGAACTGATCGCATTAGGTGCAACCATAAATGATAATTGTTCTTCCAACACAAGCCTATCCGTTATTTCATCTGTCTCCAACAACGGAGGTAGTTACTGCCCCGGTGATGCTTTTTCAGTAGTTCGTACCTATACAGTTATCGACGAGTGTGGTAACGGAAGTAGCTGCGAACAAACCATCACGTTTGCTGAAAGTTTTTCTGGTCCGGTCATTACCAATATTGCACCTACTTGTTATAAATATTGTGCAAGCCTTAATAACCCGGAAATAACGGATGTTGAATTTACCACTGATTGTGGTTTAGGTGCAACAGTGACGATCTCAGATCCGGTGGTTACGGGACTCCCGGATTGCCCTGGTACAAGCTATACCCATACTTATATCGTAACAGATGACTGTGGTCGAGTGGCAACAACACAGCGTACTTTTATTATTGGAAACAACGAACCAACAATTAGCTGCCCGCCGTTTAATTTGATTTTAGATTGTGGTGACCCAAATAACGAAGACTATATCGCTGCCCATCTCAATCAGATTACGGCCAACAGTTCCTGCGAATTGGGTCTGACAATTTCTAATAATTATTCACCACTTCCTAACTTGTTTTGTGCAACTCCTAACGTAGTTACTAGCACTGCAACGGATGCCTGCGGACGTTCTGTAAGTTGTGAAACCACGATTACTATTCTTGATAATACCAGCCCGGTGATTACCAATGTTCCTCCTTCAGTTTGTGATGAAGCGGAATGCAACGACAATGTTGATTACTGGTTTAATCACTGGATCGATTATATGGAAACGGGTCTCGAAGCCGAGGATGAATGTGGCAATGTAACCTGGACAACGATTCCAGCAATACCTGTTTTAAATGAAAATTGTAATGCCTCTGGTTCTGCTACAACCATAGTAACTTGGGTAGCAAATGATGGATGTGGCAACACGAGTATTGTGACTGAAACCTTTGTCGTCAATAATGACTACCCGGCTTCTTTTGCAAATGTACCGGGCGACCAAACGATCAGCTGTGACGCAACTCCAGTTTTTGGACCTGATCCTACAATAGTTGATGGCTGTCAAACAACCCTGACTTCTGAAGATGCGACCGATGATACGAATCCTTGTGCAATCGTGATGACTCGTACTTGGACTGCAACAGACGCTTGTGGCGGACTGACTACGAGCGTAACACAAACGATAACATTAGTTGATGACACGGCCCCTCAAATTACAGGAGGTGCCGATCTTACGGTTGAATGTGATGGACTTGGCAATAGTTCTGCTTTTGATAGTTGGACTATTTCAAATGCAGGAGCTACGGCTACTGATGATTGTAATGGCGTAACCTGGACAAACGATTACGATCCTGCCAACTGGGTCAATAATACAACTTGTGCCGGCGGTGTTGTTAGTTATGTTGACGTGACTTTTACAGCAACCGATGCTTGTAATAATAGTAGCTCAGCCACACATCGTTTCAATATTGAAGATACTTCAGCTCCTGAATTTACTTTTGTTCCTACTGGTGGAACCGTAGAGTGCAGCGCTGATGCTGTATTTGGAACGCCAACAGCTATTGATATCTGTAGCGCAGCATCGATTACTTCTACTGATAATACGACTGGTGATGATTGTACCGGAACGGTAACGAGAACATGGACAGCAACGGACGATTGTGGAAATACGGCGACTGCTGCTTCTACCATTACTTATAGTGACACACAGCCTCCTGTTGCATCTAATGTGCCAGTAGATGGAACAATAGCCTGTGAGGAAACGGTTGTGTTTGGAGCCGATCCAACTTGGACTGATAACTGTGATGCTAACTTGACCGTTACCATAATAGATACAACTGTTCCCGGTGATTGTCCTTCTGAATATACAGCACTCCGAATCTGGACAGCCGAAGATGACTGCGGTAACTCTGCTACCGTTATCCAAAGTATTAATGTAGTTGATAATACACCACCATTATTCACGTTTGTTTCTCCAGATGGTGCAGTTGACTGCATTGACTTTGTCATGTTTGAAGATGCCATTGCGGTAGATAATTGTGGCCTGCCAATTATTACCCATACTGATGCGGTCGATGGCGATGACTGTGTTGGAAGTGTCACTAGAACCTGGACGGCTACGGACCTTTGCGGAAATAGTGCTACTGCATCAGCAACGATAACTTATATTGACAATGTATCACCCATTTTTACATTTGTACCCATTAATAATTTTGTTGAATGTGCTAATGATGCGGTTTTCGAAAACGCAGTTGCAGCCGACTTATGCGGTATGGTGACGTTGACCACAAATGATGTTACAACTGGTAACAACTGTGTTGGAAGTATCACGCGTACCTGGACTGCGGTTGATGAATGCGGAAACACTGCAACAGCATCGACAATTATTGAGTATGCTGATTTCCAACCACCAATTGTTAGTAATGTGCCGGCTAGTGTAACCATTAGTTGTGACGAACCTATGGTATTTGGGCCAGAACCAACCTTCACCGATAACTGTGATGATGCAGTGGCGGTTACCTTCCAGGATATTGAAACACCAGGTGACTGCGCCAATGGTGGTTTCCTTCTGACGATGGAACGAATTTGGACTGGAACCGATGATTGTGGTTTTACCGCTACTGCTAATCAAACGATTACCTTGATCGATGATGAAGCACCTTATTTCACGTTTGTTCCTTCTGATGGATCAGCTGGTTGTAGTGCAAGCACTCCTGTGTTTGAAGATGCAGAGGCTGAAGATAATTGTGGAAACGTAACCATTACTTTTGAAGATGAAACTACTGGTTCTAATTGTTCAATCACGGTGACTCGTACCTGGACGGCGACAGACGATTGTGGACTTACGACAACTGCTTCCGCTACTATTACCGGGGGTGATGATGAAGCTCCTGTTTGGACTTATGTGCCACCTACTAAAGATGTTGATTGTGATGAAGATCTTGATTTTGAATTGCCGATAGCTGAAGATAATTGTGGAGGTGTGGAATTGACCTGGGAGGAAGATATTAATGGCGACCTTTGTGATGATGGCTTTGCGAAAGTTAGAATCTGGACAGCAACAGACGATTGTGGTAATAGCTCAACGGTAGAAACGATTGTTTGGGTTAACCCAGATATTGATGGTCCTGAGTTTACTTTTATACCTGAAGGAGATCTGATTAGCTGCAAT
>ENA-ORXM01004861-ORXM01004861.1-marine-metagenome-genome-assembly--contig:-NODE-4861-length-11321-cov-4.304785_pt1 | contig 11321 bp, 6 predicted proteins | sample MGYA00237867_ERZ511480 | MGnify/ENA primary metagenome ERZ511480 (study PRJEB26309, sample SAMN06266103) | marine metagenome | isolation source: Algal blade | place: United Kingdom:Sidmouth, United... | reverse complement strand
TCTCCACGACTCTGCCCGTTACCTGCGAGATGCTCAAAAAGTGATTACCCACGATACGGGCATGATGCACATTGCAGCGGCATTCAACAAGGAAATTATTTCAATCTGGGGAAATACCATTCCCGAATTTGGCATGTATCCATACTATAATATAGGTATCCAAAAAAATAAAACCTTGGAAGTGAAAGAATTAAGTTGTCGCCCCTGCTCAAAAATTGGTTTTGCAGAATGTCCCAAAGGGCATTTCAAGTGCATGAACAAACTGGAGGTCAGTGATGAGTGGTTAGCAGTGAGTCCCGACACTAACCTCTAACCACTAATTTGTCGCATATCAGTAAAAATTACTACGCATCTTTTTGGGCCGTCTAACTTTAACACCTAACTTGCCATCGTTTTTTAAAATATTTAACGGAAAACCACTATATTTCGGTTTTTTAAAGTGAAAATGGTCTTAATGATGTGAATTTTTGCTTTTTTTGCAATGTATTTTATCAAAAATCGACCTATAAAAATTATTTACCGATAAAGCCGAACGCTCAACGACTTCTGGCGAATCGGCAAAATCATTCAAACATTCAATCGTATGAATTTTAAATTTACCCTTTTTTGTGCGCTTTTCTTCCTTTGCTTGGGGACGCTTTCCGCTCAGGATATTCACAACACGTTATTTAATTACAATCCGTTAGTACTTAATCCTGCTTTGACAGGTGCTTACTCTGGAACAGTTCGAATCGGTGGAATCTACCGAGACCAAGGACGTGGAATTAGCAATGCTGAACCTTTTACGACTCCTTCTTTTTTCGCAGATGCACCCGTTTTCATGGTTGGTAAAAGACACTGGGTTGGGGCTGGCTTAATGGTATTTCAAGATAAGGCTGGACGTTTGGGACAAAAAACAAGTTCTGCTCAACTTTCTGCGGCGTTTCACTATTCACTGAATAAAAAAAGTACTTCGGTGCTGACTTTAGGATTTCAAGGAGGACAGTTGATGCGGTCGTTGAGTTGTGACAACATTAATACAGAGTCTGACATCGTTGACCAAATGGCTGATGCGGCAATTTGTAGCGGTACAAATGCAGATGACCCAGAAGCTTCGGCCTTGGATTTGAACATGGGTATTGGTTTGAAATCAAAATTGAATAAAACGACGGATTTGACAGTAGGACTTTCTGCTCGACATTTAAATTCGCCTGATATTTCTTTGACAGGAACTGGACAAGATAAAGAGTTCAAATTTCGATTTATCGGACACGCTGAATTAGATATGGAGTTGAATGATAAATTCAGTATCGCACCAACGCTTTATTTCACCAATATGCAAGCTGCCAGCCAATTTCAATTGCAAGGTTGGGGAGGTTATATGTTGAATAAGGAGAAAAACATCAAATTGCGATTTGGTTTGGGTTATAGACTCGGTGATGCAGGAGAAATCTTAGTTGGCTTAGATTACGGTGATTTGAGAGTAGCATTGGGTTACGATTTGACTTTATCAGATTTGAGTGATGCCAATAGTGGAAATGGAGGTTTTGAAATCGCAGCGAACTATATCATCAAAGTGTATAAAAAACCACAAGTTACACCAGCAGTCTTGTGTCCACAACTTTAAAAAATGATTTTGACGGATATTTAACACCTTTCATAATATCAAAAAAAGTCAAAAAGCGTTTTATTTTAAAGGAATTAATTTAAAAATTGACATAGCCCCCAGCCCCTAAAGGGGAGCGCATTAAAATAAAAATTGCGTTTGTTACCCTTTAAGAACTGGAGGAAATTCAAAAATAAATAGTCAAAATAATATGAGAAGTTTATCTATTATAATTTGCTCACTCTTATTCACAGGCGCATTGATGGCGCAACCCTTAAATAAAGAAACCCTCGCCTCTATGTTGGTAACAGCAGAAGAGCAGATGGAAAAAAAGGACTATTACAATGCTTTGGAATGGTATGAAAAAGCGTACGACGAGTCGAAAGACCGAACGTTAAATGTGCCAATTGCAGAGTTGAGTTATATGTTGCGAGATTATCGAAAAGCAACTCGAGCATATGGTAGTTTGTTGAAGCGAGATAAGAAAAATGAATATGGTGAATTGCGTTTTGAGTATGGTCGGTCATTAAAAATGAATGGTCAACCAAAAGAGGCAATTGCAGAGTTTGATAAGTATTTGGCAACCGCCACTGACCCGATTCGCAAAATTTTAGCGGAAGCGGAGAAAAAAGGAGCGGAATATGCAATGGCAGCACAGGACGATGTAAAAGATTTGAGTATTTCTAATGCAGGTAAAAAAGTCAACACTAAAAATTCGGAATACCAACCATTTTTGGGCGTTGATGGCAAGACGATGTATTATTCATCGCTGGCTTCGGATGAGATTATTTTATTAGACGAAAAAAATAACGACTACCACGCTAAAGTTTATACTTCAACAGCAGGTGATAAAGGTTGGGGAGAAGGTACAGCATTGGGTGAAAATATCAATCGGCCAGGCTACCACAGTAGCAATGTACGACTTTCGCCAAATGGTAAAAAAATGTATTACTGCCAGCAATTGTTGGATGGAAATACGTTGAAAGAAAGTAAAATTTACGTGAGTATGGACAAAGGTGGTACTTGGTCTGCTGGTAAGGAGTTGACTGGTATCAACATCGAAGGTACATTGAGTAAATCGCCTGCGGAAGGAGAGTTATTTGGTAAGAAAGTATTGTTTTTTGCTTCTACTCGTGATGGTGGTGAAGGTGGCTGGGACTTATACTACGCAACGGAAAAAGGCGATGGTGTATATGGTGACCCGGTAAATTTAGGACCACGTATCAATACCGTTGGTGATGAAATTGACGCATTTTACCGCGATGGTATGTTGTATTTTAGTTCAACAGGGCATCCAACTATTGGTGGCTTCGATGTTTTCAAATCTGAATGGAATGGTGTGAAATGGGGCGATGTTGAAAACATGGGCAAAGGCTATAATTCGCCTGCGGATGACCTCGGTTTTATGTTAGACCAAGAAGGCTACCGTGGCTTGTTGGCTTCTAATCGAATTGCACAAGGTGCGCGTTCGGTGAAAAGTAAAACCTGCTGCGATGACATTTACAATATCAGTTTGCGTAAAATCGAAGTGGATTTAGTAGCGGTAGCAATGGATTCTTTGGATAAGCAACCGTTGAGCGGTGTGACGATGGAATTGTTTGAACTGGTGGATGGCAAGGAATCAAAAGTTGACCGTAAAACCAACGGTTCTGGTAATGATTTTCCATTTGAAATTGAATTGGACAAAGCTTATAAAATCGTTGCTTCTGCGGAAAATTATGAAAACAAAACATTGGAATTCAACACGGTTGGGGTGATGGACAATAAGACATTTAATGAAATGTTGACGTTGAAACCGTTACCGAAAACGATTACGATTACGAGCGAAACACCATTTGTTTTAGAAAATATTTTATACGATTTTAATAAATCAGACATTCGTCCAGACGCAGAACCGAGTTTGGAATTCATTTATGAAATCATGATTGAAAATCCAAGTATGAAGATTGAATTGTCTTCAAATACGGATGCTCGTGGTAGTGATGCGGCGAATCAAAGTTTATCTCAACGTCGGGCAGAATCCGCTCGTCGATGGTTGCTAGCTAAAGACGACGGGGCAATCAAGCGTTTCCGAATTACGGCCAAAGGAAATGGTGAAAAAGTGCCACAGACGGTAACTGAAAAAGTGGCAGCACGTTATGGTTTCTTGAATACTGGTGATGTATTGACAGAGGCATTTATTAATGAAATCGAAGGAGAGGAAAACCAAGAAATTGCACACCAATTAAATCGTCGTACTGAATTTCAAATTATTGATGGCCCAAAAAGTATCATCATTGAAGAAACACGACTTATCCAATTGGGTAACAAAAAAATTGATGAAGAAGTGAAAGAAAGTCCTGACAAGCAATCAATGCCAAAAACGAAAACGCAGGAAACACCTAAAAAAAAAAGGTAAGTCCTAACGTAGAAGTACACAAGTTTTCGTCTTTGTACGGTCGCAAAAATTTACAAGGCATTCCCGTTTTGCAATTCGATGACCGCATGATTGAAATGGGTAAAGTCAAAATAGGGGAGAAGCGCGAACATACCTACACCTTCACAAATGTAGGAGATACGACCGCTGAAATCGACGTAATTAGTGCTTGTGATTGTACGACGACTGATGAGTCGAAGCGGACAATCGAACCAGGCGAAAAAGCGACGATTCACGTTATTTTTGACAGCACCGAAAAAACAGAATCAGAGACGATTGACATCGATATTTTCTTGAAAAATAGAACACCTGACGACGATATGCCAATTATCGAAACCATCAAATACAGCTTTGAAATTTAACGGCACACGCTAAATGGCGCACGGCTCACGGGAGCGATAAAAAAAGGCGATTCATTAAATTGAATCGCCTTTTTTCGTTTATATAAATTTGAACTACTTCTGAATTTGAATGCTTCCTACCTTCCGTGCGCCGTATGCCGTCAATCGTGCGCCGTCTCAAATTTCCCATCCATACTTTTCCCAATCTTCTTCATAATCTATATCTGAAAGTTCTGGTAACAAGCCGTAAGTTTTGTCCATGCCTTCAATAATGCCTACCGTATCTGGAAAAACCGCATCCGTACTCCATTCAATATTCTGAAAAATTTCGGGGAAAAATTGCCGCATCCCAATCAGGTAATAACCACCGTCAATCGCTGGGCCAATCACAAAATCTTTATTTTCTAAAATATCAAAAGCATCTTGGACGATTTTCTCCGTCAGCGAAGCACAATCACTACCGACAATCACTACTTTTTTGTGGTGTTGAAAGGCATGTTGAAAACCTGCTGCCATTTTATCGCCTAAGCCACCATCAGTTTGTACCACTTTTTGAAAATCTTCCTTTGACCATTCATCGTTTTCTTCAATGAATTGACTGTAAAATAAATAACGTTCTACGTCAATTGCTGTCGCTATTTTGCGAGTATGTTCGAGTAAAGCTTGATAAATTTCTAACGCTCGGTCATCGCCAACAGTGGCGGCTAAACGGGTTTTTACTTTTCCTTTTTCGATGTTTTTAATAAAAATTAATAGGGCAGAATTGTTCTTGTTCAAGATTGATAATTATTTAAGAAGTTGATATAGGAACGACGAACAAATAAACTAAGATTCTTGATAGGATATTTAGTCCATATTTTTCACTTTGAAAATGCTCCCATACGGGCAGGCTATTATATCGCTGCGCTAACATAAATCGCAGTTTCAAAGTAAAAACTACGAATAAAACCTCTCTCTCAAGAATCTGCATTTATTTAATTCGCGTTCCTTTGGATTTATCATCAAAACATTTGGGGTCATCTATTTATTCTTCATTTGAATATTTAATTTTCATTTCTAAAAAGGCTTCTTTTTTACTTTAAAATGAGTGGAAAGAATACCCAGTATGGTAACTCATCCTTGTCTTTCGATGTTTAAATTTCAATTTTTTTAATTTCCAGTCTTTATTTTTTAATTTTTATAGAAAATATTAATAAAATCTTATTTTGATTAAACGTAATGTGTAAGGTCTTGCGCATTAATTTTTTATGTAAATTAAAATGGAGATGTTTATTGTTCGATGCTTTGAGAGTGAAAATATATTTTATTTAATATATTTTATTTAAATAATATGAAAGAGTAATTGGCAAATGATTTGAATATATAGGAAATATAAATAAGATATTTATTAAAACTATTAAAAAAGGATTAATTGAATCAACTTGTATATTTAAAAGAACATTCCGAAAGCTGCGTTATGAATTTAAACGAAAATCTACGCATATTTTTGGCAGATGACCATCGGATTTTTATTGAAGGTATGAAATCGGTTTTAAGCAAGACCGAAAGCCATCAATATAATGTCGTTGGAGAAGCCACTTCAGGTGAGGATTTGTTGCAGCAATTGCGCAATACTGAAACGGACTTGTTGTTTTTAGATTTGAACTTTCCCGATATGGATGGCTTAGAAATTTTATCTAAAATTCGAGCTTACGACCAAAACCTCCGAGTCATTATTATTACGATGTATGATGAATCAAAAATTGTCAAATCAGCGTTTCAGGCAGGAGTTGATGGATATATTTTAAAAGGGAGCGATACCAATGAAATAGAAAAAGCGATAGAGCAAGTGATGGAAGGACATACTTTTATGGGGAAAGGAGTGGTATTGACGAATGGGCGAGGTAGTATGAGTAATGGTATCGGAATGACGCATGAGGATAGATTTGTCAAACGTTATAATTTGACAAAACGAGAAATAGAGGTATTGCGTTTAATTTCTAAAGCATTAAGTAATAAAGAAATTGCCAAAGAATTGTATATCAGCGACCAAACAGTGAGTGTTCATCGAAAGAATATTATGAGAAAACTGGGGGTTAGCAGTACTGCTGAATTGATAAAAGTGGTGTATGATAGCAGCATTGTATAAACATGTGTATTTTTTTTATATTAAAAATACCCTTTTTTAGGTATGTAAAGAACTAAGAGATGGCTTTATCTTTGCATTCTAAGTATTTTTATAAAACTAATTTAAAAAAAAATGCTATTAATTTTGTAAAGTTAATGAAAGCTATTAATTTTGCTCGACGATTTAAGTATTCCCATGAACTACAAAAAGAACTTCTCAAGACTTAAAGTTGCAAATTACTTTCCAGCAATTTTAAGCATTGTCTTCTAAGTTTTATCTTTTCTGTAGATTCATAACAACATAAAAAATAAAGAACTGGCTGAATAGTTTAGTCATTCTTAAATACAACATTTATATAGATGTCTTTCTGTCATCTATGCAAAAGTTCATTGATACGCCTTTGGGCGAATTTCAACTTACACACAATTTCGAGCCAGACTTATGTCTGCTCGCCAAATTGATTTATCAAATGCTATCTTTCAATATTGAAAATGCATTTCTAAATATTTTAATTAACACTATTTTTTAAATTTTAATCCGTTAACATTTTTAACAAATTGTAATCTTATGCAAAAAACGAATTTTACTTCAATTCGAAGCTTGCAGTTCATGTTCATGACTCTACTTATGCTAGTAGGATTCACCATGTCTGCTCAAACGCTTGCCTGTAACGACGCGATACAGGTTTCAGTCAACGAAAATCCTGGCGTATGCGAGGTGGAATTGACTGCTGACATGTTCTTGGAAGGAGACCCAGTAGCGGGTACTGATTACCACATTCGAATCGTAGATGGTTTGACTGTAGTTATCCCTTCAACTCCAGGTTCAACTGCGGAGCCATTTGCTCCAACTGGAATAGTATCTTTTCAAGATACTGATCAATACTTCGACGATGTATTGACTGTGAAAATTTTTGCGGGCGACCCTGATGCGGGTGGCGCACCTGTTAACTCTTGTTGGGTTAACTTGACAATCGAAGACAAATTAGCTCCTATTATTGCTTGTGACGATGTTACTGTAGCATGTACTGCTGATATTGATCTTGATACAAACAATGATGGTTTGCCAAATATTGCTACCTTCACTGTAACTGAAAACTGTAGTACTTTGGGTACTAGCCAAAACAATAGTGGAATCACTATTCAGTTGGTTGATGAAGTAATCAATGCTGACAATAACTGTGATGCTACTCCAACCAATGGACGTCCTGCATATACAGTAACTGTTGTTCGTACTTACATTGCTATTGATGAGCAAGGTAACACTTCAAATCCTTGCCAACAAGTAATTACTATTATCCGTCCTGATTTTGTGGACATTCCTGACGATGTCGCTTGGTCTTGTGAGCAGTATGCTGCACACAACAACATTATCGCTCCTGTTCGTCTTCACCCAACAATTGCAAATGGTATGGCTAATAGCACTTACCCTGCATTTGACAATACTAATGTTTGGGATTTGACTGGTATTCCTTTTGCACCAGCAAATACTATTTTGGATGATATCCTTTTTGATACTAATGATGATGGTGTCAATGATGCTGCAACTGGTTCTGGTATTCCAAGTGGCGTTTTTCCACTTCCTTTTGCTGCTGCAACTAATCCTGCAAATGGAGACTTAGGGGAAGACTATTGTAAGTTTGCTTACTCTAGCTCTGACCAAATTCTTTCTACTTGTGGTTTTGCTGCTTCTACGGATTCTCCAGTATTTAAAGTAGTTCGTACTTGGACTGTTTTAGACTGGTGTACTGGTAATGTTGTTTCTTCAACATCTACTCCTGTTGCTACTAACGCTGGTCCAACTCTTGCTGGTCCAATGGGCAACCCTGAAGATGCTGTACAAGTAATTAAAGTTGTTGATGATGAAGCTCCAATCGTAGCTGCTGCTGACGTAACTATCTCTGCTAACATTGCAGGACAACACCCACAACCATGTACGGGACAAGGACCAATTGCTTTAGCTACTGCTACTGACAACTGTACTGGTGCTGAAAATATTCAAGGTTTTGTTTATTCTGACGTTGCATTAAATAGTGCAGTTTCTCAGATTACTGCTATTGGTAATGGTTTTGGATTATTAAATCCAGCACTTCCAGTAGGTTGCTACTTCGTAGTATGGACAGCAGAAGATGCCTGTGGAAATGTAGGACAATCTGTTACTTATGACTTGTGTGTAGAAGACAACATCGTACCAGTAATGGTCTGTGATGAAATCACTCAAGTAGCGCTTTCTTCAGATGGCTTGGCAGTAGTATATGCTGGTACATTCGATGATGGTACTTATGACAACTGTTGCTTAGACCACTTAGAAGTACGTCGAATGGGACAAACTTGTGGAATCGCAGGTAACACTACATTTGATGGAGACCGTGATGACGATGAAATGAACGGTGGTTCACCAGTTGACCCACAAGATGCTAATAATACAGCTCAAGACCCAGATGGTGGCGAATTTGTTACTTTCTGCTGTTCTGATATTGGATTAGAAAACATGGTTGTTTTGCGAGCATATGACTGTTCAGGTAACTACAACGAATGTATGGTAGAAGTATTAGTTGAAGATAAATTGGCACCGGTAATTACTTGCCCACCAAATGCTTCAATCAATTGTGATGACTATGCGGATGATTTGGCTGCGGCATTATTAGCTTGTACTGATGGTGGATTTTCTCCAGCATTCCCAAGTGAAGATGCTTGTCAATCTGCTGCATTGACTGCTGCAGGTTACGGTGCACCAACTGCATTTGACAACTGTGATGTAACAATTACACCAACAGTAACTGTAAATATCGACCAATGTGGTTCAGGTTCAGTAGTACGTTCATTTATTGGCGTTGATGGTTCTGGAAACGGAGGTAACGGACCAGCAACATGTTCACAAACAATTTTAGTAACACACGTATCTGATTGGGTTGTTGAATTTCCAGCAGACCAAAACGGATTCTGTGACCAAGCAGAGCCTGATTTCGGTGAGCCAGAGATTTTCTTCGAGACTTGTGAGTTAATCGCAACTTCTTTTGAAGACCAATTCTTTGACATCGTACCAGATGCATGTTTCAAAATTGTACGTCAGTGGACAGTAATTAACTGGTGTGTAGTTGGTGACAACATCGACCAAGAATCTACAGCAGTTGAGCTTTCTGAAGCTGATTTACCTAACAGTTCAGTAATCAACCGTGACTTAGATGGTGATGGTGACCGTGATGACCGTACATTCCGTGATTCTTACCGAGGTGTATTGCCAACAACGGATACAGACCCGGATAATGACGACCAAGATGGATTCATTACTTACCAACAAGTAATCAAAGTACAAGATGATGAAGCACCAGTAATTGACCCATTGTTTGAGGTTGAAGACTTGTGTATCATTGACGGAAACAACGGAACAGATGATGATTTCTCTGACTGTGTATTCTCTGGCGTATTGCCAACACCTGATTATGATGACTGTACATTGGATGTAAATGGCAACATTGACAACAATGGTGCAATTGTAGATAACGAATTGACAATCACTGCAACGGTATTTGATGCTGACGACAACGTAGTATCTAACTCAGTAGTAGTATCTGACTTAGAAATCGGATGTTATGTAGTTCGCTACACAGCAATCGACCGATGTGGAAATACCACAGCAACAGACTATGACTTCTGTGTAACAGATTGCAAATTCCCAACACCATACTGTAAAGACGGTGTAGTATTGGAATTGATGCACATCAACGACCCGAACAACACTACATTTGAGCCAATGGTTGAATTGTGGGCATCTGATTTGGATGCAGGTTCTTACGATAACTGTGACCCAGCTATCAAATTGAGTTTCTCTGCTAACGTTAATGATATTGGAAATACTTATACTTGTGATGATGTAGACCCATCAGGAGTTGAAGTTAGCTTATGGGTAACAGATGCTGCGGGTAACCAAGACTTCTGTACGACTTTTGTAATCATTCAAGCGAATCAAGGACAGTGTGATGATGGGGACGACCCTCAGTTTGCGATTGGTGGAAACGTTGCGACTGAAAATAATGTAGATGTAGCAGACGTTGAAGTTAGCATTAACGGTGCGGCGATGAGTATCATGGAAACGACAGATTCTGAAGGAAATTACAACATTGATGTACCAGCAGGCGGTGATTATACAATCGTTCCAAGAAAAGACATCAATCCATTGAATGGTGTTTCTACTTTTGACATGGTGAAAATCACGCAACACATTTTAAATGTAGAATTATTAGATTCTCCCTACAAAATGATTGCTGCCGATGCCAACAAATCGAACTCAATCACGACGTTGGATTTGGTACACATCAGAAAAGTGGTATTGATAATTGAAGATAATTTCACCAACAACGACTCTTGGAGATTTATGGATAAGGACCTAGTGATGGATGCAGCAGACCCATGGCCATTCAGTGAGGATTTGTTCATCAACGATCTAGATCAGGATATGTTGTCAGAAGATTTTGTGGCGGTTAAGACCGGAGATGTAAATGGTAGTGTTGTAACCAACTTGACCAACAATCCAATACAATCAAGAAGTGCGACGAGTTTAGATTTTAATGTTGAACAGATCGACTTAGGGCAGGGTGAAGTTGAGTTAAGATTTAGCTCAAGCAACTTTGCAGAGATTGCTGGATTCCAATTCACACTAGAGTCAAATGCAAGCGAGATAACCGCAGTAAATGCAGGAGCCTTGAATGTAGATGCAAGCAATGTAGCCCTAGTGAATGGAGCGATAACAATGAGTTGGAATACAGACAAGTTGTTAAGTGCTGATTCAGAGGAGTTATTCTCCTTGAGACTGAAGAAAGAATTAGGGGATCATGCGTCTTTTAGCAATAGGATTATTTCTTCTGAAGCATAT
>ENA-ORXM01004860-ORXM01004860.1-marine-metagenome-genome-assembly--contig:-NODE-4860-length-11322-cov-3.672121_pt1 | contig 11322 bp, 12 predicted proteins | sample MGYA00237867_ERZ511480 | MGnify/ENA primary metagenome ERZ511480 (study PRJEB26309, sample SAMN06266103) | marine metagenome | isolation source: Algal blade | place: United Kingdom:Sidmouth, United... | reverse complement strand
CGGGAACGACAATAAAATGAATATAGAAAAACAAATAGAATCCCTTAGAGATGAACTTCGAGAGCACAATTATAATTACTACGTGCTCGACAATCCGACGATATCAGATTTTGATTTCGATATGAAGTTAAAAGAGTTGCAGACTCTAGAAGAAAAGCATCCGGAGTTTTATGATGCTAGCTCTCCGACATTACGGGTGGGTGGCGGAATCACCAAAAATTTCGAAACTGTTGTACACAATGAACGAATGTATTCATTGGCCAATTCGTATTCCAAGGAAGATTTGGAAGATTGGGAAAAGCGTATTCAGCGTATTCTCGGCGATACCGAGGTAGCATTTACCTGCGAGCTGAAGTACGATGGTGCGTCTATATGTTTGACCTACGAAAATGGTAAGCTGGTTCGTGCGGTAACGCGAGGCGATGGGTTTCAAGGCGATGACGTAACCACTAACATAAAGACCATCAAATCCGTTCCCTTGCAGTTAAAAGGTGATTATCCATCCAAATTTGATATTAGAGGAGAAATCGTGTTGCCGTTCGAAGGCTTTGCGCAAATGAATGCAGAACGTGTCGAGAATGGGGAAGAACCCTACATGAACCCGCGAAATACGGCAGCTGGCAGTTTAAAGCTACAAGACAGTGCCGCAGTTGCCCAAAGGCCCCTTGATTGTCTCTTGTACGGTATAGTGGGTCAAAATACGGGCATAACTACGCAATGGCAGATGTTGAAAAAGGCTAGGGCGTGGGGTTTTAAGGTGCCGACAGTAGCAAAACTATGCAAATCGACAGATGAAGTTTTAGCTTTTGTCAGCGATTGGAACACGCATCGTCATGATCTGCCCTATGAGACCGACGGCGTGGTTATAAAAGTAAATAGCCTGCAAAACCAAGATGAACTGGGTTTTACGGCAAAATCTCCACGTTGGGCAATGGCCTATAAATTCAAGGCGGAACAAGTTTCCACGGTATTGAACGAGATTACCTACCAAGTTGGGCGTACGGGTTCTATTACGCCGGTAGCTAATCTTGAACCGGTGTTGTTGGCAGGTACTACCGTTAAAAGAGCTTCGCTACACAACGCCGACCAAATTGCGAAATTTGACATTCGAGAATGCGATACCGTTTTTGTAGAAAAAGGCGGGGAGATTATTCCTAAGATAATCGGGGTCGATTTTAGCAAGCGACCAGAGGGTTCGGAACCTACCAATTATATTGAAAATTGTCCGGAATGCCATACTCTATTGGTACGTACGGAAGGAGATGCGAAACATTATTGTATCAACTATTATGGTTGTCCGCCCCAAATTACCGGTCGAATACAGCATTTTATTTCGCGAAAGGCGATGGACATTGAAGGTATGGGCAGTGAAACGGTTGAGCTACTTTTTCATGAAGGTTTGATTACTAATTATGCAGACCTCTATACCCTAACCAAAGAGCAAATATTGCCTTTGGAGCGTATGGCCGAAAAGTCAGCCGAAAATCTGGTCAATGGAGTAAAGGCGTCAGTCAATATTCCGTTTGAGCGGGTGTTGTTCGCACTGGGAATTCGTTTTGTCGGCGAAACCGTTGCAAAAAAATTGGCCAGAGCATACAAAAATATTGATGCCCTAATGTCAACATCCGAAGAGGAATTGACGGCTGTCAGCGAAATCGGCGAACGTATCGCTCAATCCGTTGTAGAATTCTTTCAAAACGAAAATAATTTGCAAATCATAGCCCGGCTGAAAAGCTATGACGTTCAGTTTTCACTCTCCGAAGCACAATTGGAAAACCAGACCGATAAATTAAAGGGAATGACCGTAGTTGTTTCGGGCGTTTTTGAAACTGTTAGTCGTGACGAACTAAAAAAGATGATCGAGAATAATGGAGGCAAAGTGGGGTCAAGTATATCTTCAAAAACCGCTTATCTGGTGGCGGGCGATAAAATGGGGCCTAGCAAACGTACAAAAGCGGAATCTTTTGGGGTGCCGATTATTTCTGAAGGCGAGTTTATTGAAATTATCGCCTAATCAGTATCTTAACATCAAATTAAAACCGAAAAAATTGGATTAATTAGTTCAATTTTTTCGGTTTAGGTGTTTTAAATCATTTTCTAAAGTGGTTTACGTCCTGAAATTAAATTGTACAACACTACAACTACCGCAATAACAATAAGTATGTGTATCAGGCTATTCGTGCCGATACCCGGCACTACGCCCAACATACCTAAAAGCCATACGATAATACAAATAACGGCTACAAGCCAAAGAAGACTTCTCATGATCGATTATTTTTAGATTATGTTAACAAATTACTAAGTATTAAAACACACAAGTAACCGTAAACAAAAAATAAATAACCCATTAGAAATCGGAATTTTGACCGCGCACTTTGGAAAGAGCGAAAAATGAAACCAAGAAATGGAAAATCAAACAAAAATTCATAACAAATAGGTACTCCGCAAAATAAGTATTCTCCCCAAGGCCCAAATCACGATAAATCTCGAAGCAGAACCAATAATTTAGGATATTCAAACCTATCAATAGTATAGCGTACTGCCATTTAGCGAAAAGCCGTCGATAGGTGTTTAGCAAAAAGATGAGTTTTAATTCTCGACCGAAAAGCTGCATAAACATAGGCCAAAGAAATACTAACGGAAGTGCAAAGAGACGAGATTCCCTAGCGAAAGAGGTCAGGATTACGATAGGGGTATTAATGGCTACCGTAACTAAAAAAGCATTTAAAAACCTTTTGTCAAATGCCGATATATTTGATTTTTTAAGTGCTAGTAAAGCGAAATATAAAAATGGCCCTAAGCTCAAAAAAAATGAAGTGAAAGACTCGATAGTATTTTTAGTACTTTCAAAATTTTCTAGAAAACAGGAATATCTACTGGCCATTTCGGTTTGGGTGGCCTCCAATAGCTGGTTTTGCTGAATATAGATTCCGATAAAGATGCTGTAAATTAGTAAGGGCGATACCACTATCATTAATATTCTCCAATACGCTTTAGCAGACAGCTTTTCGTTTTGAAAATCCATCCTTGAAATAAAAAAGATAAATCCGGGAAGTAATAGCATACTTGTCTCCCTCGTAACCAAGGCCAAAGCAAATAGAACGATGTACCATAACCATTTCCGTTGTACAAATGCTATAAGAGCACCCAAAATAAAACAATATTGTAAGGGTTCGTCATAGGTGAATACTGGCGGAAAAAAAGCGAACAGGACCGAAAAAGATGAAAAATAAACAAGCATATTCAACAATGCCTGTTTTTTGGTTGCCCTTAAACTTTTAGATAGCTGGTGCACTAGTACTCCGCTTACGAGCAGTAACAAAAAATTGACCAATATGAAAGCATGACCGGCTCTAATCCCGAAGGCCTGCGAACTGCCTTCGATCAGTAAGGTAGTCAGCGGCCGTCGTGCGAAAGGCGCAATCTCTTTATGGTAATCAATTTGTGATTTTAAAAAGACATGCGAGATTTGGGTATTGTTCTCATTTAGCATACTGTCCATATTGGGCAACATATGTATTCCCAAAATAGCAAGGGTGCAGCATAGTGCCAGCAAGTAGGGCAGAAGGCTCCGCGAAATATCGAGAAATGGTGTTTTAGCTGTCAATGCCCAAGAATTATTTTGATTGAAAATAAGTATTTTTGCAGATGAAAAAACAAAATTAATTCATATTCGATGGCGATTCCGATCAATTACCTTGATTTTAAATCAACCTTTGAAAATACTGCCCCGCCCATAGATTGGCCGGAAGGCCTAAGGTCGCTCTGGTTTGCCGCGAACGATAATTGGGAAGCCTCGCACGATATTGCCCAAGATATGCATTCGGAGTTGGGGAGTTGGATCCATGGGTACCTACATCGGCAAGAAGGTGATGACTTCAATGCGGGCTATTGGTACCGCAGGGCCGGAAAAACGTTTCCTAAGATTTCTTTGGAGGAAGAGCTTCGGGGGATCACGGAGTTTGTTTTGGAATCGTAATTTCTAGCAGGAAGAATAAAAATTTAGGATAGTGTCTTCCGAAAACAAACACTATTTTCCACACCTATGTACTGCCCATAATTGGGAATGCTTTCGTAGCCATTTTTTGTGTAGAGCGCTATGGCTTCCGGTTGGCGTTTGCCCGTTTCGAGAACGCAGTTTTCGTACTTCAATTCCTTGGCCCATTTTTCTAGTTCCTTTAGAATTAGAGTAGCGACACCTTTTCCGCGGGCACTCGGCAAGACGTACATTCGTTTTACCTCCATCGAAGTCGAATCGAATTCCTTTAAGGCGCCACAACCGACCAGCTTGTCATCTAAATAGGCCACTAGTGCATTACGCAATCCGGCAATACTGTTGAACTGGTGGTAAAATTCATGGTCTTCACCATCTCTTTGACCCAAATCAGCATCAAGTGCTTTAACCAGGGTAATAAAATCTTGATTATCTGATGTAGTTCTTTCTAAAGTCACCATGATACCAACTTTATACGGAAATTGAAACTCCGTCTGCCGCAACATTACTTTTACTATCAAAATAGAAGTCGATCCGCCCCAAATTTATACCAAAGCAACCTACTTGATTGACCAACATATCTTTGCCGTTTCGGTTGGCAACGATGGTCGGTTTATCCAGAAAAGTGTGTGTGTGACCGCCAATGATCAAATCGGTATGTGCCAGTTTGGTCGCAAGGGTCAGATCGTCCGGCTTTTCTTCGCTTTCGTAAGAGTAGCCAATATGCGACAGACAGATAATAAGATCACAATGCTGCTCTTCCTTGAGTATTCGCTCGGTATCTTGGGCGATATCATATGGATTCGAATAACGGGTTTCTTTATACAGAATTTTTGTTACCAGGCCCTCAAGTTCGATACCCAAGCCGAATACGCCGATTTTAATGTCATCAACGTTATAGATTTTATAAGGTTTTGCATGCCCGGCCATAATCGTATCGCTAAAATCATAGTTTGCGGTAAGCAATGCGAAATCGGCATATGGCAACTGGGCGAGAAGGCCTTCAAGGCCATTATCAAAATCGTGGTTTCCTATCGTAGCTGCATCGTACTTAAGCTTGCTCATGAGTTTAAACTCCAATTCACCGCCGTAAAAATTGAAATAGGGCGTACCCTGAAAAATATCGCCCGCATCGAATAAAAGAGTGTTTGGATTCTCATTTCTGATGCTATCGACCAATACAGCCCTGCGCGCAACTCCTCCGAGATTCGGAAAACTCGAATGCGTAGCGGGAAAAGGGTCGATATGGCTATGCACATCATTGGTGTGCAGTATGGTTACGTGTTTTTTAGTTTCCTGAAAACAGGAATTTAAAGAAAGTCCGGCCAAGCCAACAAGTGCTGTTGAAGCCGAGGTATTCTGTATAAACCTTCTTCTTTTCATAATCAAAGTTCAAACGTAATTTCTATACATCGATAAATTCAAATTTATTCAAGCTTAACAAAACGCTTATCTACCGCAGCAGAAAGCGTGTCAACTTTCTTAAAATAGTCTATCATGGCATTCCGAATCAAATAATCGGTGTCAACAACATTCTTAGCGTCTTTAAAGAACCCCATTTGATCGCCACCGGTGACCAGATAGTTTGAAGTGCCCACGTGGTAGGCGCGCTTTTCGTCCAAGGGTTTCCCCTGTATTTGTATCGATGCGACCGTATCATCAGTATTCAACATAATTTCTAGACCTGTAATAGGGTGGGGCCTCCCGGAATTTTTTAAAAACGAAACCAGTTCGCGTACGGATTTTCCACTGAGTTCTGCGACAACGATGGTGTTTTCGAAGGGCATGACTTCGTAGGCAGTTCTCGCGGTTATTTTTCCCTTGGAAATCTGCGAACGAATGCCGCCGTGGTTCAATAGAACAAAATCGATTTCTTTTCCTGTTCGTGACTTAAAAATGGGATTGGCTTCGGATAACACGATATCGGCCATTAGATTTCCGGCACTGGTATTATATTTTCCGTCCGATTTAGAAATGACTTCGGGGGCGTAGGCCAAGGTGCTATCCAGAATTTCGTTTACCCTTTTGCGGTAAGGGGCTACAAATGCGTCAATGGAATCGGATTCCGAATAGGCAGAGTCGAGTACAATGCGTTCCCCTGCTACTGCGGACAGTTCTGAAACCTTATCGCCACAAGACAGTAGATAACCAATTGTTATAAATACAACAAAATGTTTTATTTTTAAAATCATAAATCGTTCTATCTTAGCACAATAATATGCGAGTAGATTCTTTACATTTGTAGAACATATCTCGACTTTAAAAAGCAACGAGATATTTCAAAACAGTCTCTAAATGTAAAAGTACATGTTTAAGGGAATAAAAGACAAGCTCAAGTATAATTCGGGCGTTAAATTTTTAAAGCAAGAACTAGCTAAGGAGCCCCCGACCATAAATCGTAGTCAAGGTATTACGTCTATCGGTTGTATCGTAGATCTAGACCAGTTCGAAGATGCCAATCTTTTCTACGATTTTGTAGAGGATTATAACCTACGTCCAAATGGAGTCAAAATTATTGGGTACAAAAGTTTTTACGATAAAAACTCACCGTATTCCACTCCCGTGTTTTCTGATAAAGATTTGGGTTGGAACGGAAGTATTGAAAACAGTTACGCCCTAGAATTTTTAAGTCGCGAATACGATCTTTTGGTGAATTATTACACGGAAGAGAATTTATTGATACAACTGATGAGCATCAAGTCTCGAGCTCGATTCAGGGTAGGCTTCAAAGATGTAGACCTAGTATATAACGATTTGATTTTAGATGCGCCGATAAAGGATTTCAAAACTTTTAAAACGGAATTGAAAAAATACCTTGGCGTTTTAAACGAAATAGGATAATGGAAGAGTTAATAGGAACAGGCGTAGCCTTGGTTACCCCATTTAAAAGGGACTTGTCGATCGATACCGACGCTTTGGTCCGCATCGTTAACTATTGTGTCGATGGCGGGGTTGACTATCTTGTTGTATTGGGCACCACCGGTGAATCGGTTACCCTTAATAAGGCGGAGAAAATGACCGTAATGGATACGGTTGTCAGTGCTAATGCTGGGCGCCTACCATTGGTTTTAGGTATAGGCGGAAACAGTACTTACAGAATCGTTGACGAGGTCAAATCTTTTGAATCCGAGCATTTTTCGGCAATACTTTCGGTGTCGCCCTATTACAACAAACCTACCCAAGAAGGTATCTACAGACATTTTGAAGCCATGTCGGAAGTTACCAATAAACCTATTATTTTATACAACGTGCCGGGTAGAACCGGTAGCAATATGTTGCCCGAAACCAGCCTTCGCCTTGCACGGGATTTTCAAAATATAATTGGTATCAAAGAGGCGTCCGGCGATATGGTACAGGTGCAAACTATCTTAGAAAACAAAAGAGATGATTTTATGGTGATTTCCGGGGATGATATCACCGCGTTGCCCACGGTACTCGCCGGTGGTTCAGGTGTAATATCGGTTTTAGGTCAAGGTCTTCCCCAAGAATTCTCACAAATGATACGTGCAGGGTTAAATAGTAATGCCGGTGAAGCCTATCGTTTGCACTACGCGATGCAACAGGGCATGGCCCTTATTTTTAATGAAGGAAACCCTGCGGGTATCAAGGCTATCTTTGAAACGCTGGGGCTTTCGAATGCCGTTGTGCGACTTCCTTTAGTAGAAGCTTCAGAAGCCTTAAAAATGAAAATTGCCGCATTCGTAAAACCTGTTGTTAAAGTACAGGTATAACGAAAACCGTGATTATATTCCTGACCGTTTTACTATCCGTTTTTTGGAATTTCCGCCTTGTGCTGTTAAATCTTACCCAAAAGCATTGCCGCGAGACTTCCAGAATATTAATTTAGCTACTTCAAGTAAGGTTTTTTTAATCCACAGGGAATGCGTAATTTTGCAAAATGTTTTTTAAGATGAGACTTTTAATCCCCATATTATTCTTGGCCCTCATACTACAATCGTGCAGTGAGTATCAAAAGGTGCTTAAAAACACGGATGTTAAGCCAAAATATGATATGGCCCAAAAGTTTTATGATGAGGGTGATATGAAACGTGCCAATCGCCTTTTTGAGCAAATTGCTCCTAAATATGTTGGTAAGCCTCAGGGAGAGCGTGTTATGTTTTTTTTAGCCGACACCTATTTTCAGCGAAAGGATTATAATATGGCGGGGTATCAGTTCGAGCGCTTTGTAAAATCGTATCCTAAAAGTGACAAGGTGCCGGAAGCTTCTTTTCAGGGAGCAAAAAGTTACTACGAACTATCACCGCGACATTCACTTGATCAGACCGATACCGATAAGGCATTGGCAAAACTGCAGGGTTTTATTAACACATATCCCGATTCCGAATATTTTGCCGCAGCGAATGGCATGGCAAAGGAATTGACTACCAAGAAAGAGAAAAAGGCATATGAAGTTGCCAAGCAGTTCAATAAGCTGGGGGAATTTGATTTTACGTTTTTAACACCGGCCGTTGCAGCGTTCGATAATTTTATCTCTGATTTTCCCGGCTCTATCTATCGTGAAGATGCCATGTACTATCGTTTTGAATCGGCTTCACAGTTCGCCCTAAATAGCTTTAAATCTTTACAGGCAGAGCGGTTGCAAGAGGCCAAAGCGGACTACAATGCGCTTAAAAAACAATTTCCCGAAACGAAATACGCTGAAGAAGCCGATAAATGGCTCGCAAAAATAAATTTGGAATTAAACGACTCCACCCAAGAAAAAGTTGCAAAATAAACATATGTCATTATGAATATGAATGATTTAAAGAATTCAAAAGCTCCCGTTTCTACCAAAACGATCAACAAGAACGAGTTTGACCAGAAAACGGATAATATCTATGAAGCGATTTCCATAACCGCAAAGCGGGCTATACAGATCAATTCTGAAATCAAAAAAGAATTGCTCGAAAAGCTAGAAGAATTTGCTACTTACAGCGATAGCTTGGAGGAGGTCTTTGAAAACAAAGAACAAATCGAAGTTTCAAAATTCTACGAAAAGTTGCCTAAGCCTCATGCGCTGGCCGTAGAAGAGTGGTTGACCGATAAAATTTATCATAGGAATACAGAGAAAGATCAGTAGATTAGATGTTAGGCGGTAAGAACATCCTTTTAGGCATTACCGGAGGGATTGCCGCTTACAAAACTACCTTTCTCGTTCGTTTATTAATAAAAGCTGGTGCCAACGTCAAGGTCGTTCTGACGGATAGTGCCAGCTCTTTTGTTTCTCCACTTACCCTTGCGACGCTTTCTAAGAATCCTGTATTGTCTTCATTTGTTGACGAAGAAGAAGGTAGCACAGATTGGAACAACCATGTGGAATTGGGTCTTTGGGCCGATATACTAATTATTGCTCCGGCAACGGCCAATACCTTGTCAAAGATGGCCAACGGTATTTGCGATAATCTACTGCTGGCAACCTATCTTTCGGCGAAATGTACGGTATTCTTTGTTCCGGCGATGGACTTGGATATGTATAGACACCCTTCTACGAAATCTTCTTTTGAAAAATTGCAATCCTATGGTAATGTGATGATTGCCGCTACATCGGGCGAACTTGCCAGTGGCTTGCATGGTGAAGGCCGAATGGCAGAACCTGAAGACATAATAAAGTTTGTTCAAGAATACCTTTCAGAAGGACTCCCTTTGAAGGGAAAGAAGGTTTTGATTACGGCAGGGCCTACGCATGAGGCCATCGACCCCGTACGTTTTATCGGTAACCATTCTTCAGGAAAGATGGGCTATGCGTTGGCCAAGGCCGCTTATAAGTTGGGTGCTCAAGTCGTACTTGTTTCCGGACCTTCGAGTTTGTCTTTGGAAGATGATTCCGTAACCTTGATTCGCGTGATGTCGGGGGATGAGATGTTCGACGCCACCCATTCCCATTTTAAGGACTCGCACATTGCCATATGCGCTGCTGCCGTCGCTGATTACAGACCTAAGTCCGCCTCAGATCAGAAAATCAAAAAGAAAGAGGAACATTTGACCATTGATTTGGTCAAAAATAAGGACATCCTTCTATCCTTGGGCGAGATAAAAGAAAAGCAGTACTTGGTAGGATTTGCCCTAGAGACCGAAAACGAACTTGAAAATGCGAAGGGAAAACTAAAAAAGAAGAATCTCGATGCAATTGTTCTGAACTCCATGAATGATTCAGGAGCGGGATTTGGCAAAGACACCAACAAAATCATATTTATAGATAAGAATTTGCAGATAAAACCGTTTGATTTAAAAACCAAGGCAGCCGTAGCCTCGGATATTTTGAATGAAATTATTGAAAGACTCCATGCGTAGGGTATTTTTAGTTGTTTTTTGCTTCGTATGCCTGCTTGGCCTCAATGCCCAAGAGCTAAATTGTACCGTTACCGTAAATTCGGATCAGGTTTCCCAGACCAATCAGCAGATATTCAAGACCCTCGAACGTTCGCTAAATGACCTAGTAAATAAGACGCGCTGGACAAATCGGGTATACAAGGAGAACGAACGGGTCAACGGCCAAATGTTCATCACTATTACCGAATTTGATTCCAACCGTTTCAAGGGTACTTTGCAGATACAATCTTCAAGACCGGTCTATAACACTTCTTACGAGACACCCGTATTCAATTATAAAGACAATAAACTGAGCTTTGAATATATCGAGTTTCAGCCTTTGGTCTTTAATGAAAATGTCTATGAGTCCAATCTAGTGAGCGTAATTGCATACTATGCATATGTGATTCTAGGGTTGGATGCCGATACCTTTTCGCTTGAAGGCGGTACCGAACATTTCAGGACTGCCCAGAAAATAGTGACCCAGGCACAGGGTAACAACGTTACTGGATGGAACCATACCGCGGATAATGACCGAAGTCGATTTGACTTGATAGACAACCTTATGTCGAATACCTATCGGGAATATCGGGTCGCAATGTATAACTATCATAGAAAAGGCCTTGATATTTTAGGAGATAATAATAGTACCGGAAAACAGGTTGTCGCGGGAACAATGAAACTCTTTGAGACGATGATAAAAAGAAGGCCTAACGCTTTTTTGATTTCTACGTTCTTCGATGCCAAATCTGAAGAAATTCAGAATATCTTTTCAGATGGCCCTAAGGTCGATATTGTAAGCCTTAAGGAGACGTTGAATAAAATCGCCCCTTTATATTCCAGTACTTGGAATGATATCAAGTTTTGATGTCGGCATACCCATCTAAAATTAGTTTTCCTTTTCCCTATCTTTACTGGCACAAATGAAAATGAAGTGCTAAGTAATCTTTCCATTAAAAATTACGCTTTAATCGATAAGTTAAATGTTGCATTTGACTCAGGATTTTCTTGTATTACAG
>ENA-ORXM01004859-ORXM01004859.1-marine-metagenome-genome-assembly--contig:-NODE-4859-length-11324-cov-4.294123_pt1 | contig 11324 bp, 11 predicted proteins | sample MGYA00237867_ERZ511480 | MGnify/ENA primary metagenome ERZ511480 (study PRJEB26309, sample SAMN06266103) | marine metagenome | isolation source: Algal blade | place: United Kingdom:Sidmouth, United... | reverse complement strand
TCGCCAGTTGGTCTTATCTCCAATGTGGTCTTTTAACGCTACTTCCGTTATGCCTGCCAAATATCGGTTTGGAACTTCTACTATTTCAATAGCCTCATGAGCACCTTGGTCTATCCATCTTGTAGGGACTTGTGATTTTCTGGTAACACCAACCTTGATATTACTTGAGTTGGCCAGGTAAACAATATGTGGTTGTAACTGCACTTTCTGCTCATATTCAAGGTCACGGTCTTCTTTTCCTAAATGTGCCTTACTTAATTCTGGTCGCATAATCCAATCTCCAGCAGAAGGAATTTCATAGAAACACGTCTTGCAAAAACCCTGACGAAAAATAGGGAGGTCCCTACCACAATTCAGGCATTGAAATTTTATAAAATTGATTTCCAGTTCTTTATCTAGAATTTGATTTACATTCAAAAAATCATTCTCGAATACCATGTAATATTGAATGGGGTTTCCTATCTCCGTCTGCATTTTTCTTAGGACGCCTTCGTACTGCATAAAAAAGTTTGATTTAAAATGAATTTGAAAATGATAAGTATTAAACTTAAATTTAGCGAATTCAAAGATACCCAAAAATGGCGATTCCTTTATTCAATTCTATTGCCTCGTGGTTGCTAAAAAAGCGTTATCACCAAATAGAACTTTTTTTAAAATACCCTGAAGAGGTTCAAGAAGAAGTACTTCATCAACTAATAGAAATTGCAGAAGACACTGAGATCGGCAGAAAATATGATTTTGAGTCAATCAATAGTTACGAAACCTTCCGGGAGCGAGTTCCTATTTCATCTTACGAAGAAATAGAACCTATTATAGAACGTACACGTCGTGGCGAACAGAATATATTTTGGCCAACTTCCATAAAGTTATTTGCTAAAAGTAGCGGTACTACCAATGCTAAGAGTAAGTTTATTCCAGTAAGTGAGGAGGCGTTAGAAGATTGTCATTATAAATCCGGTAAAGATTTGCTTTGCCTGTATTTGAATAACAATGAGAATTCACAATTGTTTACCGGCAAAAGTTTGAGACTAGGAGGCAGTAAGGAATTGTATGAAGATAATGGTTCTTCTTTTGGAGATTTATCCGCAATTCTTATAGATAATATGCCGTTATGGGCAGAATTTAGTAGTACCCCTAGTAGCAAGGTGTCCCTTATGAGCGAGTGGGAAAGTAAACTAAAGGCAATTATAAAAGAAAGCACACAAGAAAACGTAACTAGTTTGGCAGGTGTTCCTTCGTGGATGTTAGTACTTCTTAATAACGTAATACAGGAGACCGGAAAGGAGAACCTTTTTCAGGTGTGGGAAAATCTAGAGGTTTATTTTCATGGAGGGGTAAGCTTTAACCCGTATGAAGAGCAATATAAAAAAATGTTACCTCGCAAAAGTTTCAAATACTATGAAATCTATAATGCCTCAGAAGGTTTTTTTGCAATTCAAGACCGTAACAATGCAAATGATTTATTGTTGATGTTGGATTATGGGATATTCTATGAATTCATTCCTATGACCGAATATGGTACTGAAACGCAAATGGCCATTCCGCTGTGGGAAGTAAAAAAGAATACCAACTATGCCATAATCATTACTACCAACTCTGGTTTATGGAGATACAAAATAGGTGATACCATTAAATTCACCTCTACCAGTCCGTACCGTCTTAAAGTTACCGGGCGCACTAAGCATCACATAAATGTATTTGGAGAGGAATTGATTATTGAAAATGCAGAAGAAGCCCTGAAGACCATCTGTGCTAAAACCGGTGCTGAAATCAAAGATTATACGGCCGGGCCAATTTTTATGGAGGGTAAAGAAAAAGGAGCGCACGAGTGGCTTATTGAATTTAGAAATCCACCGGAAGATATAAATGTATTTACCGAGTATTTGGATAATGCGCTAAAATCATTGAATTCGGATTATGAGGCCAAGCGTTACAACAATATTACTTTGAATATGCCTACGGTTCATATAGCAAGAGAAAATCTTTTTTATGATTGGTTGAAGTTAAAAGATAAGCTTGGAGGGCAACATAAGATTCCAAGATTATCCAACAAAAGGGACTATGTCGAAGAATTACTTCACATGAACAAATAAAAGGGAGAATTACCCGTTAAATATTGAAATTGATTCCCAAACCTAACCTAAAGGCAAATTAAATTTTAATATTATGGCAGAAAGACTTGTAATCCTATCCGATATGTGGGGAGCTAAAAAAGGGCTCTGGATAACTTCTTATCTTGGATATCTTCAACAGCATTTTAATATTACTTTTTATGATTGCCAACAACTGGGGAATGTAGATGTAAAAGTAAACTCCGAGGAAAACGTGCATCAGGCCTTCGTAGACGGAGGTATAGATACGGCCGTAGCCCATTTACTTAATAAGGAAAAAGAACCGGCACACTACCTTTGTTTTAGTATTGGTGGGGCTATAGCATGGAAAGCCGCACTTGGCGGACTACCCATGAAATCATTATATGCGGTTTCTTCCACTAGGTTGCGTTCGGAAGTTAAAAAACCCGAATCTGAAATCCATCTTTTATTTGGTGATGAAGATGTGTATAGGCCAAAATCATCTTGGTACAAAGAAATAGGGATAGAAGGAGAGCTAGTCCAAGGCTTTAGCCATGATATGTATTCGGATGAAAAAATAATCAAGAAAGTTTGTCTTGATCTGTTGAATACAGTTACGCAAAATAAAGGTAAAACAAACAAGCAAAAAGCTATTTAAATAACCCCGAGGTTTTAAGCTAACACTCAAAGCAACAAAAAAAGCGGAATCACTTAATGTGATTCCGCTTTTTTTGTTACTTTATTTCTAAGAGACTTTATGAAACTGCTTTCAGCTTTTTAACGGTCTCGTGAGATAATTTTTCTTCGGCATAAGGTTTTGTAACCTTAAATTCTGTTTCGCCGTTACTAGGCATTTCAAACATGGCATCTGTAAAAATAGCTTCACATAAAGAGCGTAGGCCTCTGGCACCTAACTTATACTCTATAGCCTTTTTTACGATATAGTCTAAAGCTTGATCTGTAATGGTGAAAGTAATATCATCCATCGCGAAAAGCTTTTCGTACTGCTTAATAATCGCATTTTTAGGTTCGGTAAGAATAGCTCTTAATGTTTTCTCGTCTAACGGGTTCATGTGCGTTAGCACCGGAAGCCTTCCTATAATCTCCGGAATAAGACCAAATTCCTTTAAATCCTTGGGGATTATATATTGAAGAATGTTCTCTTGGTCTAAATTATCATCCGTTTTGGCGGCGCTGTAACCAATAGCTTGCATATTTAGCCTTTTGGTAATAGCACGTTCAATACCATCAAAAGCACCTCCTGCAATAAATAGGATATTTTCAGTATTGACCTCAATGAACTTTTGGTCCGGATGCTTTCTTCCTCCTTTCGGTGGAACATTCACAACGGTACCTTCAAGCAACTTAAGAAGTCCTTGTTGCACACCTTCGCCAGATACATCTCTAGTAATGGAAGGATTATCGCTCTTACGTGCTATTTTATCGATTTCGTCAATAAAAACAATACCTCGTTCTGCTTTTTCAAGATTGTAATCTGCAGCTTGTAACAAACGTGTAAGAATACTTTCTACATCTTCACCTACATAACCCGCTTCAGTTAAAACTGTAGCATCTACAATAGCCAACGGCACATTAAGCATCTTGGCAATAGTTTTGGCAATAAGGGTTTTACCTGTACCCGTCTGGCCTACCATTACAATATTACTCTTTTGTATTTCTATATCGTCCTCGTTGGACTTAGGCTGTAAAAGCCTTTTGTAGTGATTGTAAACCGCTACGGACATTACCTTTTTGGTGCGTTCTTGCCCAATAACGTAATTATCTAAAAATGATTTTATATCCAAAGGTTTCTTCAGGGTTAGTTCTGAAGAGAGGTCATTTGTTTTAGTTTGTCTAGATTCTTCGGTAACAATACCATGGGCTTGCTCTATACATCTGTCGCATATGTGTGCATCAAGACCGGCAATCAAAAGATTGGTCTCTGGCTTCTTTCTGCCACAAAACGAACATTCTAAATTTTCTTTAGCCATATTAAAGTATACTTTCTTTGAAAAAATAAACGCAAATAAATGCGTTTTGGTTCATCGTTTTAATTGAAAAACCAATTAATAGTACGCATTTGGTCGAAATTATTCTTTCCCCCTTACCAAAATTTCGTCAATCATACCATAAGATTTGGCTTCTTCGGCCTTCATCCAGTAATCACGGTCACTATCTTCGTTGACCTTATCTAAAGATTGACCAGAGTGCTTGGCAATGATTTCGTATAATTCTGATTTCAATTTCAGGATTTCACGTGCGGTGATTTCAATATCGCTCGCTTGTCCTTGTGCTCCACCCATAGGTTGGTGAATCATTACTCTAGAGTGCGTCAATCCGCTACGTTTTCCTTTTTCACCTGCGCAAAGAAGTACCGCGCCCATTGAGGCGGCCATTCCCGTACAAATAGTGGCAACGTCCGGAGCAATGAATTGCATGGTGTCATAAATGCCTAAACCGGCATATACGCTTCCTCCAGGAGAGTTAATATAAATCTGAATATCTTTTTTAGCATCGGTACTGGCCAAAAACAATAATTGTGCCTGTACAATGTTAGCTACTTGATCGTTAATGCCTGTTCCTAGAAAGATGATACGGTCCATCATTAATCTTGAAAATACGTCCATGGCAACAGCGTTCATCTGACGTTCTTCAATAATGTTGGGCGTAAGACCAACTGGGTACATGCTTGTTAAGATCGAATCGTAATAAGTGCTGCTAATACCTTGGTGATTTATAGCGTAATTCTTGAATTCTTTTCCGTAATCCATAATTTTCTTTCGATGTTTAAGTAACCCTGGGGTATAAAATAAAAAAAGGTGCCGAAAATATTATTTTCGGCACCGTAAAGATACTTATAATTTTTTGGAAATATTACCCGTAAACTTCCTTCACAAAGTTTTCGTAAGTAACCTCTTTGGTCTTTAGGTTTACTTTCTCTTTGTATAAGGTAAGTAGTTTTTGGCTCATTAACTGCTCGGATAGACGTTTTACTTCGTCTTGGTTACCTAAAACACGAGCGGCTATGTTATCCAATTCTTCTTCTTGAGGATTTAATTGACCAAATTGTGCCATTTGCTGCTTAATAAAGCCTTTGGCGAATTCCTTGAGCTCATCAAACTGAAGTTGAATGTCATTGTCCTTAATAACCTTACCTTCTATAAGTTGGTACCGTAGTCCTTTTTCAGATTTTTCATACTCTTCGTTGGCTTCTTCTTCGGTCAATGGGTTTTCACCAGTAGTTTGTATCCACTTGGTTAAAAACTCGGAAGGAAGTTCAAATTTTGTGTTTTCTATGAAATATTCGGTAATGTCATTCAATAATTTTTGATCTGACTGTTGTTCGAATTGTTTCTCTGAATCATCCTTGATACGTTGCTTCAGGTCTTTCTCAGATTTAACCTCGTCTTTACCGAAAAGCTTGTCAAAAAGCTCTTGGTCTAAGGCTGCAGGTTCTCTTTCGTTTATTTCCTCTATAGTAAAAGTAGCTTCAATATCTAGGTCTGCTGCTTTTTCTTGAGAAACACCAAAAACGCTTGAAAGTAAATAATCTTCTTTGAAAAGACCTTTAGACTTCAATGTAACCACATCACCTACCTTTTTTCCTTTTAAAGCATCTAAAGCTTTTTTGCTTTTGACCTTGTCAAGTTCTAAAGTAGCTTTATTGTCTATTTCTTCCTCTTCGTTCTTGAAAGTACCGGTTACTTCGTTGTTTTTTTCAACAGTATCCTTGCTAATAAGTTTTCCGTATTGTTTTAAGATACGTTCAACTTGCTCTTCTACCATTTTATCGTCCGCAACGATTTTATAATGAGTAATAGGTTTTTTTGTTTTCAAAGGAACTTCAAAATCAGGCGCTAGACCTAACTCAAACTCAAAAGCAAGTTCTTCTTCATCCCAGTCAAAATTGTCTTGTTGCTTAGGAAGGGGATTTCCAAGGACATCTAATTTTTCTTCAGTAAGGTATTTGTTAAGGTTATCTTGAAGAAGTTTGTTTACTTCGTCTACCAAAACGGCCTTGCCGTATTGTTTTTTTATCAAGCCCATTGGCACGTGCCCTTTTCTGAAACCGGGTACGTTGGCCGACTTTCTATAGTCACTTAAGATGTTGTCTACCTTATCTTGGTAATCTTCCTTGGTGATGGCAACTTTAACGACGGCATTTAAATCGTCGATCTGCTCTTTTGTAATATTCATCTAAATCTTCTTTTTTGTTTCCATAAAAATGGGATGCAAAAGTAGTACAATAAATGTACGTTGGCAAGTTTTTAAAGCCTTGAGATCCAAACAATCGTTATGATTTTTCGTCGTCTTTTAAAAGCGAAAACAATATAGATTGAAGAAAGGATAACAAAAGGCTAAAAAGTATAGCCCATAAAACACCATCTACATTAAATCCATCAATAAGATTGTCTGCCAATAAAATGATAATGGCATTGATTACAAGTAGGAAAAGACCTAAGGTGATAATGGTTACCGGCAGGGTAAGTATAACAAGAATGGGCTTAACTATGAAGTTCAAAAGACTAAGAACTATAGCAACGATTATAGCTGTCATGTAACTGTCTACTGAGACGTGTGGTAATATTTTGGATAGTATAACCACGGCAAGGGCGGTTAAAAGAACGCGTAAAATTAGTTTCATAGTTGTAAATTTTTAATCTGCAATGAATAATTTCATTACCCTTAAAGATAAAGATTAGTTGCGTCTTTGAGTATTGGCGCTACAAAATATTAAACCCCGTTCCCATTTATGTGATGTAAAATCAGTTTAGGGTTTTAGGAAATTCATGGATTTTTCAAAAAACTGTTTTGGGTTTTCTGCATGTAGCCAGTGCCCGGCGTGGTCTATAGTGTCTAATTGTGCTTGTGGAAAGTGTTTCTTTATTTCGGCAATGTCATTTGGCATGATATATTCTGAACGGTCACCACGTAGGAAAAGAACGGGACCGTTATAGGAGTCCGTTGTGCCAATATTTTCTCCTATTTCATTCATTTTTTCACTTAGAACACTAAGATTGAACCGAAAACCCAACTTACCTTTTTCGACCCAATAGAGATTCTTGAGCAGGAATTGTCTGGTGCCAAAGTCGGTTATGTATTTTCCTAATTCGGAATCGGCTTCGTTTCTAGACTTCATAGTGTCCAGATTTAGGGCATTCAAACCATTAATGATAGGCTGGTGATGAGGTGGGTAAAATTTAGGTCCAATATCCGCAACTATCATCTTTTTTACCAGATTGGGATAACTACTGGCAAACTGCATAGCGGTCTTGCCTCCCATAGAATGTCCAATAATCAAGGCATTTTCCAAATGATGTGTTTGCATGTATTTCTTTAGGTCACCGCTAAGAAGATCATAATTAAAATCATCGGACCAAAAACTCTTACCATGGTTGCGTTGGTCTATGAGGTGTACTTCAAAACCTTCTTCTGCATACTGGTTGCCCAAGGTTTTCCAATTATCGGACATCCCCAGAAAACCATGTAAGATTAAAAGGGGGGTACCGGTTCCAAGTATTTTGGAGTGTAAAGTTTCTGTCATTTTAATTTATTCAGGTACATATTTACAACGTTATCCAGACCCAGGTAAAGCGATTCGCAAATTAGGGCATGACCAATGGAGACTTCTAATAAATGGGGAACGTTCTCTTTGAAGTATTTAATGTTGTCTAAATTTAAATCATGTCCTGCATTAATACCTAAACCACATTTATGTGCAATTTTGGCAGCTTCGGTAAAAGGCTTGACAGCTTGGCTATGGTTTCCTTTTGCAAATAGCGCTGCATAACTCTCCGTATAAAGTTCAATGCGCTCCGTGCCGGTTTCTGCTGCACCTTCTACCATGCGGGCTTCTGCATCAACGAAAATTGATGTCCGTATGCCTGCGTTTTTGAAAGTTTTAATTACATCTTTTAGGAAATCTTTATGTTTTATAGTATCCCAGCCGGCATTTGAAGTAATAGCGTCTACCGCATCAGGTACCAAGGTTACTTGGGTAGGTTGCGTTTCCAGAACAAGTTCTATGAATTTTTCAACAGGATTACCCTCTATATTATACTCCGTGGTAACTACTTTTTTTAAGTCTCTTGCATCTTGATAGCGAATGTGTCTTTCATCAGGTCTAGGATGAACGGTTATGCCTTGGCCGCCAAAAGACTCAATATCCGTGGCAGTCTTCAATAAATCTGGCATATTGCCACCTCTGGCGTTTCTTAAGGTTGCAATTTTGTTGATGTTTACACTTAATTTTGTCATTTAACGGGAGAATTAACCATTTGGTACAAAAATACAAATTAGGCATGCCTTTTGATATTTTTAATTAGTATTTTGCGTTTAGTAGAAAGAGTTATGCACATTCAAGATCAAATAGTAACAGATATTCCGTCTTTTAAAATAGGCGATTCATTAGCTAAGGTAATTTCCTTTTTTAAGGATACCACGTACTCACACGTTGCAGTGACAGAGAACGAGGCATACCTAGGGGTGCTTAGTGAAAATGACTTGGAGAATTTCGATATCAACAAGAAAATAGAACAATATCGGTACGATTTGGAAACATTTTTTGTTCGAAAAGAAACGAGTTGGTTGGATGTTCTTGAGGTTTTTGCTAGAAACGAAGCCAATCTTGTGCCTATTCTTGATGAAAAAGGGAGGATTGATGGCCATTATGATCTTACTGATATTGTAAGTGTCTTTATAGACACGCCGTTCTTTACGGAGCCAGGCGGAATCATAGTAGTGGCTAAAGGTATAAAGGACTATTCCTTTAGTGAGATTGCGCAAATTGTTGAAAGTAACAATACCAAATTAATTGGTGGTTTCATTACCGATTCTAAGAATGATGTGGTTCAAATAACAATTAAAATAGCTTCTTCTAATTTAAACGATATTCTTCAAACATTCCGTAGATATAATTATAATGTACTGTTCGGTAATACGGACGATCAATTCTTGGAGGACTTAAAGGAACGATCAGATTATCTAGACAAATATCTTAACGTTTAGGATTTCTTGCGATATTCTTTAAAAAGGGTAATTAGTCAAGGGTACAATCCTTATTTTTGTTGCGTAAGGCCAAAAGGTTTTAGTAATTACAATAAAGATTAAGGAATGAAAGTTGCCGTTTACAGTCAAATGTATCAAGAAGACACCTTGCAATATGTTATGGAGTTGCTTGATGAGCTTCAAAAAGAGCACGCGGTAATCGCAATTGAAAAAGAATTTCACGATTTTCTCTCTCAAAAATATAGTGCAGCTAATTATACCTCGTTTACTGATGTAGAAGGGTTGGATAGCTCTTATGATATGTTTGTTAGTTTTGGTGGTGATGGTACTATTCTTAGGGCAACTACCTTTGTGAAGGATTTGGGCATTCCAATAGTTGGTGTCAATACAGGTCGTTTAGGATTTCTTTCTACATTTAGTAAAGAAGAAGTCCGTAAAGTGGTTCAGGAGTTTAAAAGAGGAGAATATACTATAGTAGAAAGAAGTTTGGTGGAAGTTGATCAGGGTTCGGATATTTTAGAGTTGAACGAATTGCGTTTTGCTTTGAATGAGATTACGGTAAGTAGAAAGGATACAACTTCTATGATTACAGTAGAGACGTATCTAAATAACGAATATTTAACCTCTTATTGGGCAGACGGACTCATCATTTCTACCCCAACCGGTTCTACCGGATATTCGCTTAGTTGCGGTGGTCCGGTTATTGTACCAACTGCAAAATCCTTGGTGCTAACACCCATAGCTCCGCACAATTTAAATGCGAGACCTTTGGTTATTTCAGATGATACCCAAATACGACTAAAAGTATCGGGAAGGGAAGATAACCATCTTATTTCACTAGATTCTAGAATTGCATCTGTTGAGAACGGAAAGGAAATTCTGATAAAGAAGGCAGACTTTGTGATTAAAATGATAGAATATACTTCGGAGAGTTTTCTGAAAACCCTGCGGAATAAACTGTTATGGGGCGAAGATCGCCGGAATTGAATCTCGAGCGGACAATAAAAAACCGCAAATCCTGTTTATCATGTGAGAACATTAATATAATAGTTGAGTACAATTGTTATATTCGAAAACTAATACTATTTATGAAGCATTTCATTGTCATAGTTCTACTATGTACTTTTGGCACAATAGGAGCTCAAACCTATGAAGCCGGTATTTTTGCTGGAGGAGCCAATGTTATAGGGGATGTAGGGCGCACTACTTATATTTCACCATCTGATATTGCTATCGGGGGCATTTTTAAATGGAATATAGCCAAACGTTATGCGTGGCGTGCTAGTGTAATCTATGCAAAGTTTGATGCAGATGATACAAAATCCAACGATCCATCTCGTCAGCAGAGAGGCTACCAGATGGATAATTCTCTTTTAGAAGCTTCTGCCGGACTTGAATTTAACTTCGTAGAGTATAATTTACATAAGATGGGTCCAGCGTTTACCCCATATCTATATACAGGTATCACTTACGTGAGATATGACTACAATTACTTTGATGCAGGTCAGTTTTTAAGTGTGGCTCAAAGAGACGGAACTTTTGCTGTACCAATGACTGTTGGAGCAAAGATTAGATTGAATCAGTTTTTGATATTAGGAGCGGAAATAGGTGCACGATATACATTTACCGACAATCTGGATAGTAGTAACCCAGAAAAACTTAATGTTAGTCGCCAGTTAGATGATCTTCGTTTCGGAAATGTCTTTAATGACGACTGGTATATGTTCTCCGGTTTCACCTTAACCTATACTTTTGGTAGAAAACCTTGTAATGAGTGTTTTGAATAGGTAAGACCTCTGTATCTCCCTTATTTTCTTTTCTTGATATAGCCATAACTATGCATAATTCAAATTTATGGGCTATTTTTGCCGTGCGCTCAAAAAATGAATAATTTTAGAGGTTGATGGGGTTGTGTGCTCTCGTCCAATAGAATGCTTATTAGAGCAATATGATCAGTTCCTTATGGTTGACCTAGAAGAATTAGATAAAAATAAAATGCCACGCCACCTTGCCATAATTATGGATGGAAATGGTCGTTGGGCTAAACAAAAAGGCAAACTTCGCGTTTTTGGACATGAAAACGGAGTTAAAACTGTTCGGGAAACAGTTGAAAACTGTGTAAAAATAAAACTAGAATATCTTACCCTATATACATTTTCTACAGAAAATTGGAAAAGGCCTAAAATTGAAATAGATACGTTAATGAGGCTTTTAGTGTCCTCATTAAAGAAAGAATTAAAGACT
>ENA-ORXM01004857-ORXM01004857.1-marine-metagenome-genome-assembly--contig:-NODE-4857-length-11325-cov-2.895004_pt1 | contig 11325 bp, 6 predicted proteins | sample MGYA00237867_ERZ511480 | MGnify/ENA primary metagenome ERZ511480 (study PRJEB26309, sample SAMN06266103) | marine metagenome | isolation source: Algal blade | place: United Kingdom:Sidmouth, United... | reverse complement strand
CGCGAACGTGCTGGCTTTGAAGTTCGCGATGTTCACACAACACATTATGGACGCGTATGTCCGATTGAAACGCCCGAAGGTCCCAACATCGGACTTATCGCTTCGCTTTCTAGCTTTGCACGAGTCAATAAATACGGATTTATTGAAACGCCATATCGCCGTGTTGCAAACGGCAAGGTTAGTGAAGACATTGAGTTTTTCTCAGCACTAGAGGAGGAAGGGCTCCACATCGCTCAAGCGAATGCTGAAATCGATAAAAAAGGAAAATTAGTTAATGAACGCATCAGTGCGCGATTCAACGGGGAATACGTCGTTTCGGGTAATGAAGAAATTGGCCTGATGGATGTTTCACCGAATCAATTGGTATCGGTCGCCGCATCGCTCATCCCGTTTCTCGAACATGATGATGCTAACCGCGCACTAATGGGCTCGAATATGCAGCGGCAGGCGGTCCCCTTGGTAAAGACTCAAGCACCGTTTATCGGTACGGGTATCGAAGGCATTGTAGCTCGGGATTCTGGTGTTACTGTTGTCGCTAAGCGTGATGGTATTGTCGAATACGTTGACGCTTCACGTATCGTTATTAGGCCAACGGGTAGCAAGTCGTCTGGTGCTAACGGAACAGATCCAATGGCGGCAAAGCCGGACATCTACAATCTCCTAAAGTTTCAGCGAAGCAATCAGAACACATCATTGAATCAGAAACCTATTGTGCGGAAAGGTGACTTCGTTAAACGACAAGATGTTATTGCTGATGGACCAGCTACTGAATGTGGTGAGCTCGCCCTTGGCCAGAACGTGCTTGTGGCATTTATGCCATGGGGTGGATACAACTTTGAGGATTCAATCCTTGTGAGCGAACGCCTTGTTAAAGATGATGTGTTCACATCGATCCACATCGAGGAGTTCGAGTGTGTGTCTCGTGATACAAAGCTTGGGCCAGAAGAGATCACTCAAGATATTCCGAATCTCGGTGAAGAGGCCATGACTAATCTCGACAGCAGCGGGATCATCAGTATCGGTGCGGAAGTTAAGTCGGGTGATGTGCTCGTTGGTAAGATTACACCGAAAGGTGAGACGCAGCTCAGTCCGGAAGAAAAACTGTTGCGTGCAATCTTTGGTGAAAAAGCAGGTGATGTTCGCGATACATCATTGCGAGTACCACCTGGCGTCAGCGGTGTTGTTATCGATGCCCAAGTATTTGCTCGGAAGGGCACGGACATGGACGAACGATCACGTGAAATTATCGACGCAGAGAAAGAGAAACGCCTCGCCGACAAACGTGATGAAGTACGTATCATTAGCGGTTCTTACTACGATCGAATGAAGAAACTTTTGCAGAAGAAAACAACGAGTGCACGTGTCGTAGATGACCGCGGCAAGGTGTTACTGAACAAGGGTGAAGTGCTGACGTCTGCGATCCTCGACGAGCTACCCAAAAAATACCTATCTGCGATTCATATCACGGATGATTCTTCTAATATTGAGAATACATTGTATCAGCTGGCCGACCAATTGGAAGCAGATATACAAGCGATCGAATCCAATTACGATGAGAAGATTGCTCGACTGGGTAATGGCGATGAGTTGCCACCTGGTGTTATCAAAATGGTCAAGGTTTATGTCGCCATCAAACGTCGACTACAAGTCGGAGACAAGATGGCGGGGCGACATGGTAACAAAGGGGTAATTAGCCGTATCCTACCGGAAGAAGATATGCCGTACTTAATGGATGGTACACCGGTTGATATCTGTCTTAACCCGCTAGGTGTTCCATCTCGTATGAACATCGGACAAATTCTAGAGACACATTTAGGTTGGGCTGCCCGAGAGCTCGGCAACCAAATCGATCGTTATCTATCTCGCAGTGCCGATATTGAGATTTTACGGAAGCAGATGAAAAAGGTATACGAAACTGACCAGGCACACGAGTTCATCGAGTCACTTGACGCCAAGGATCTGACCCGCTTTGCTGATAAGGCGCGCACTGGCGTATTTATGTCGACCCCCGTGTTTGATGGTGCTGCAGAATCAGAGATCAAGGATGCACTGACGATGGCAGGGCTACCAACAACGGGCCAAACTACCTTATTTGACGGAAAGTCAGGTGAGCCTTTTGAGCAAGATGTGACCGTGGGTATCATGTACGTATTGAAGCTCCATCATCTCGCTGATGACAAAATTCACGCGCGTTCAACTGGTCCATACTCACTCGTTACTCAGCAGCCACTTGGCGGTAAGGCGCAGTTTGGGGGGCAACGACTTGGTGAGATGGAAGTTTGGGCACTTGAAGCATACGGTGCTGCATACGCTCTACAAGAATTTCTAACGGTCAAAAGTGATGATGTTACCGGCCGAACACGGATGTACGAGAGTATTGTAAAAGGTGAACAGATTATGGAAGCTGGCTTGCCTGAATCCTTTAACGTACTGTTAAAGGAATTCCAGAGCCTTGGCCTCAATATCGAGCTGATGGAAGCGGATGGGACTGCGCGTGAGCCGACTGCTGCACCATCTGTTGTGCCGAAAGGTGCTGGGTTAGGTCGATTGGGATTGGCAGGTTTCTAGTTCAATACATAGTGTGAGCCGATATCGAATTGTCGGTCGCATCGAACTAACATGCGGCCGAATAAAATATAAGACCGGAGGCAGGCTGTAGCCCGCCAAGGAGTAGATTGTGAAAGGTATATTTGATTTCTTTGAGAAGCCGAAAGATCCATTAAGTTTTACTGCGCTTCGTATTTCAATTTCATCGCCCGAGAAGATCCGCGAGTGGTCTCACGGTGAGGTGAAAAAGCCGGAAACGATCAATTATCGTACCTATAAGCCGGAGCGCGATGGACTCTTCTGTGCTCGTATCTTCGGGCCAGTAAAAGACTTTGAGTGTCTTTGTGGTAAATATAAGCGGATGAAACATCGCGGCGTTGTGTGTGAAAAATGCGGTGTAGAGGTCATCACCTCGAAAGTACGTCGAGAACGGCTTGGACATATTAATCTCGCAACACCGGTTGCTCATATTTGGTTCTTAAAGAGCCTACCGTCTCGCATCGGTGCACTACTCGATATGACGCTCAAAGATCTCGAGAGCATACTGTATTGTGAAAACTATGTTGTGACTGATCCGAAAGAAAGCGGCTTGTCGATTGGTGAGCTTTTGTCCGAAGAACGCTACTACGAGATCAAAGACCAACTTGGAGAGATGTCATTTAGCGCAGGTATTGGCGGCGATGCTGTTGGACAATTGCTCGCTAATCTTGATCTGGACAAAATGTCGATCGAAATTCGTGAAGAAGTCAAAGGCACGACCTCTGATGCCAAGCGAAAAAAGTTGTCAAAGCGTTTAAAAGTCGTAGAAGCGTTACGTGAGTCCGGTAATCGACCGGAATGGATGATGTTGGAAACTATTCCAGTTATCCCACCTGATTTACGTCCACTGGTTCCGCTAGAAGGTGGGCGTTTTGCAACCTCCGATCTTAACGATCTTTACCGACGGGTGATCAATAGAAATAACCGGTTGAAACGGCTTATGGAACTTGGTGCACCTGAGATTATTATCCGTAACGAAAAGCGCATGTTACAGGAAGCTGTTGATGCACTATTTGATAATGGTCGACGTGGTAAGATTATCACCGGTAGCAACAAGCGACCACTGAAGTCACTTTCGGACAGCCTAAAAGGTAAGCAAGGTCGGTTTCGTCAGAACTTGCTTGGTAAACGAGTCGATTATTCAGGCCGTTCTGTTATTGTTGTTGGTCCAGAGCTTAAACTGCACCAATGTGGGTTGCCGAAAAAAATGGCTGTAGAGTTATTCAAGCCCTTTATCTATAATAAACTAGAAGAGCGCGGCGCTGCGTCGACGACGAAATCTGCGAAAAAGCTCGTCGAACAACAAGACCCGATTCTGTGGGATGTCCTTGATGAAGTAATCAAAGAACATCCGATTATGTTGAACCGGGCACCTACACTCCATCGCCTTGGCATTCAGGCGTTCGAACCCGTATTGATCGAAGGAAAAGCAATACAATTGCATCCACTGGTTTGCACAGCATACAACGCTGATTTCGACGGTGACCAAATGGCTGTTCATGTACCTTTGTCCATGGAAGCGCAGATGGAAGCACGGGTCTTGATGATGTCGACAAATAACATCTTGAGTCCAGCGCATGGCAAGCCGATTATTTTGCCATCACAAGATATGGTTCTCGGGTTGTATTACATGACGCGTGAGCGTGCTTTTGCGAAAGGACGCTATGAAGACAAAACCAAAGAGAAAAATGGTGGCCTCCGTGGCGTGTTTTCCTCTACGGAAGAAGTTCGAATGGCTTATGATCACGGCGGAGTGAGCCTCCATGCCGCTATAAAAGTACGCGTAAATGGTAGTTTGAAAAAAACTACCGTCGGTCGCGTGCTTCTTTATGAAATAGTACCCGAGCAGCTTCCGTTCAAAATTGTAAACCGCGTCATGGGTAAGAAACAGTTAACCGATCTGATGGACCACTGTGTCCGTCGATGCGGTGAAAAAGAGACCGTATTGCTAGCGGATAAACTGCGTACATTAGGCTACCAGTATTCGACGAAAGCTGGTGTTAGCATCTGTATTGATAACATGAAAATCCCCGACAGTAAGCAGCCATTGATCGATGGTGCGCGGACTGAAGTTGAGGAGATTGAAGGGCAGTATACCGAAGGGCTGATAACTGACGGTGAGCGTTATAATAAAATCGTAGATATTTGGGCTCAGGTTTCGGAGCGAATCGCTGAAGCAATGATGAAAGACATCAGCACCGACGAGGTTACGAATGAAGATGAATCCGAAACAAAGACGATGCCATCATTTAATCCGATTTATATCATGGCCGACTCAGGTGCTCGAGGCTCTGCACAGCAGATTAGGCAGCTTGCCGGCATGCGTGGGCTGATGGCAAAACCGTCAGGCGAGATCATCGAAACGCCGATAACGACTAACTTCCGTGAAGGCTTAACTGTGCTTCAGTATTTTACATCCACCCATGGTGCGCGTAAGGGACTGGCTGATACGGCATTGAAAACGGCAAACTCCGGTTACTTAACTCGCCGTTTGGTGGACGTTGCGCAAGATGCGGTTATTAGTGATTTTGATTGTGGATCGCTTGATGGGATCGACTGTTTTGCACTCGTTGAAGGCGGCGAAGTTGTCGAGCGATTGGGCGAGCGTATTCTTGGGCGAACTGCGCTGGAAGACATTATCGACCCGATATCAAATGATGTACTTGTTGAAGCCAACGAGGAGATCGACGAGGAAAAAGTTCGGTATATTGAAGAAGCCGGCGTTGATAAAGTACGCATCCGTTCCGTGCTAACCTGTCAGACTCGTCGTGGTGTTTGCGTGAAATGTTATGGTCGTGATTTGGCTCGCGGTCACTCCGCTAATATTGGCGAAACAATTGGTATTATTGCGGCCCAAAGCATTGGAGAGCCAGGAACTCAGCTCACAATGCGTACCTTCCATGTTGGTGGTGTCGGACAGGTTCGAACAGAAGAATCTTCTTTGGAAACACGCACTGAGGGCATTGTTAAGCTGGATAATTGTAATACAGTTGAATATAAAGTCGCTGGTAAGAATGTACTCGTTGTGATGAATCGCCACGGTGAGCTAGTCGTACAGGATGATACCGGCCGAGAGCGTGAGCGATATAGCCTAGTTTATGGCGCGCATCTAAATGTTGTTGATGGACAACGCGTTGCCGCTGGTACGCTTGTTTCTGAGTGGGATCCGTTTGCGATGCCAATTGTCGCGGATATCGGTGGTGAAGTACGTTTCACTGATATTATCGAGGGTGTCACAATGAGTGAGTCTATCGATGAGATTACAGGTCTGTCGCGGAAAGTAATCCAAGAGGGTAAAGATGCCGACTTGCGTCCAACGATTGAACTCGTTGACCCGAGCACTGGGGAAGTTTTATCAGTTGGTGGAAATAAAGGCGTTGCAAAGTACCACTTACCCGCCGGGTCAAATCTCTATGTTGCGGAAGGTGATATGATTGTCGCCGGAGATGTTGTTGCTAAGATGGCGAGAGAAACAACAAAAACCAAAGATATTACAGGTGGACTTCCGCGCGTAGCCGAGCTTTTTGAAGCTCGGAAGCCGAAAGATCATGCTATCATAAGTGAGATCGAAGGTGTTGTTTCTTTCGGGAAAGATTTGAAGGGTAAGCGGCGAGTCGTTGTAACACCAGAGACTGGCGACCCCGTCGAATATATGATTCCAAAGACTAAACATCTCGCTGTTCGTGAGGGTGATTTTGTAAAAGTTGGTGAACCCTTGATGGATGGAGCACCTAACCCACATGATATTCTGCGGGTCAGAGGTGAAAAAGAGCTCGCCAAATACTTGGCAGACGAAATTCAAGAAGTATATCGTTTACAGGGTGTTAAGATTAACGACAAGCACATCGAGGTTATCGTACGACAGATGTTGCGGCGCGTGATGGTTCTTGATCCGGGTGACACACGCTTTATTGTCGAAGAACAAGTCGAAAAGTGGTTGTTTGAAGCAGAGAACAAGAAAATTATAGCTGACGGCGGTACGCCAGCAACCGGAGAGCCGCTATTACTGGGCATTACAAAGGCATCACTCAGTACAGACAGCTTTATATCTGCGTCGTCTTTTCAAGAGACAACCAAGGTGTTGACGGAAGCAGCGTCGGCTGGTCGTATGGATCACCTTCGCGGCTTGAAAGAAAACGTAATTATGGGTCGATTGATACCGGCAGGGACCGGACTTAACGCTTACCGACGTCTCAACGTCGCTGTTGAAGGTGAAGAAGTTGTACCGGATAGTGTTGATCTTATGACTCAGTTAGGTGTTGGTGTGGCACCGGTTGATCGGGTATCAACTGAAACAGGCCCAGTGAGGCAGGCGCGATAGTCTTAAGACGAACGCGATAGACATAAATTGACGAAACGAATACGCAACGTGATTCGAAAGGATAAGAACAGCAATGGCTGCAAAAGTTAGAGAAAAAATTAGACTCGTTTCGGAAGAAAAGACAGGGTACTTCTATACTACGACGAAGAACAAACGGACTACACCGGATAAGATCCGTATTAAAAAGTATGATCCAGTAGTCCGGAAGCACGTCTGGTTCAAAGAAGCTAAGATTAAGTAAGCGGCGCTGCGTGAATAACCCGTTATTGGCCGCCGAGCGCACTCGCGGCGTCAACTATGCCGTAAGAGATATTGTGCTTGTAGCGCGTGAAGCAAAGGCGCGTGGCAAAGATCTGATATATCTAAACATTGGGGATCCCAATCAATTCGGCTTCGAAACACCAACACATCTAATCGATGTGATTTGTCGTTCACTCCGAGATAACAAAAATTCTTACGCATCTTCCGAAGGGATACCGGAGGCCTTATCTGCAATTCGAACCGATGCAGAAAGTCGGCTCGGTATAACAAATATTCAAGACGTTTATGTTGGACATGGCTGTGGGGAATGTATTGAGCTTGCCTTAGCTGCGCTGGTGAATCGTGGCGAGGAGGTACTTGTTCCTCACCCGGGCTATCCACTCTATTCAGCTGTACTCGCAAAACTTGAGGCAGTTGAAAGGCCATATTCGTTGCTTCCAGAAAATCAATGGGAGCCAGATATCGATGAGCTCAAGGCCTTAGTGAGACCGACCACCCGCGCTATTGTCATCAATACGCCTCACAATCCAACAGGCGCGGTTTACTCGCGTGATATCTTGGAGGCTTTGGCTGAGTTCGCAGCCGAACATAATATTGTTATACTTTCGGACGAAATCTATGACCAACTTGTACTAGATGATGATGCACAACATGTGTCGATTGCATCACTGCGTGATGACATTGTGACCGTGACTTTTGGTGGATTATCTAAAGTATATATTGGCCCAGGTCTGCGGATTGGTTGGTCGATTACCAGTGGGCCAGCCCATATGACTTCGGATTACATCGCTGGTCAGCATCGTTTTCTGCGAGCGCGTTTGTGTGCAAATCACCCAGTTCAATATGCGATCGCCCCGGCTTTGCAGGGCGATAAGTCGTTCTTAGAGAGGTTTAAAAAGAAGGTTCGCGTACGCCGTGACCTGATTAGTCAAGCGCTCGGTGACTTACCCGGTGTATCATGTGAACCACCTCGTGCTGCGTTTTACGCATTTGCCGAATTTGATCCCAAGATCGCGAAAGACCGTTCACTCGGCTCGAGTGCCAATGCGTCTGCACCCGATAAGCAGTGGGTTGAGGCATTGATTCGTGATACTGGCGTCGTCCTTGTTCATGGATCGGGATTCGGTCAGATGCCTGCAGGACGCCACTTCTTCCGCCTCGTCTATCTACCAAGCGAAGCTCGCCTACTGGAAGCCACCGAGCGCATGAAACACTTCATGACCACTTCACAATAGATCTTCTACGCTTTAGTGCTCCCTTAGCTTGATCTAAAAAACTTGAGCTAATTATTTTGGAAGTCGATAGCGTTGGCTTGGAGTTCCTCTAGCGCAATGTAGTCGAGTGCGCGTTCATGTGTTGCGCTGAGCACGATAGGCGCAGCTACACCGTGGTCACAAGCGTCTTTCCAAGATGCAGCGCATACACACCATTTATCGCCTGGTTTTAAACCAGTAAAGTTGTGCTGTGGTGCTGGCGTAATGAGGTCGTTGCCGGCTTTCTTTAAGAAATCCAAGAATTCAGTGGTTACCTGGGTACATACAACGTGGGCGCCGCGATCATTGCGACCCGTTTCGCACGCACCTGTTCTGTAGAATCCAGTCATTGGCTCAGAGCAGCAGGTTTCAAGCAATCCGCCGATGACATTTCTCGGCGCATCGATGCCGAGTTTTTCTCTTTGTGCTTGGTCCAATAGAATATGTCTGTTCATAGTTAACGCTTATAAACGATGATGAAATGATAGACAATCACGATAAGGTAATATCTAGTCGGAAAAACCAGAAGCATCGATCATGATTGTGTTACGGCAATTGCTTCGACCCGGCCTAGCGTTTTGCAGTAGTTCAGCTAAACGGGTGCTATCCTCTATCTTCCCATACAGGTTGATCCAAATCTCAGTAAGCCTGCCACCGCGGTCGCAACGGAGCCCCATAAACTTCCCGGTTCCACTGCCAAATGAGTTTTCGAATAGACCAATGACCGTATTTCTATCGATTGTGGTGCCAATATTTGCTGTAAGCTTATCGCGCAGCGCCGATGAGTTTACTTGTTCAAGTAGCTTCAATGATTCTGAAAAATACTCTTCGGGTCCGTCGCTATAACAAGTACCGTGCTTGATCCACTCGTGACGTTCTAGGCTAGATGCTGTCCCCGGCATCGATTGGCGCAAACGATTGCGGAGCGACTTTGATAGTTTGGGTCGCGGCAGTAAGTGCCATTTCTTTTTACGGTCTAAGGATTTTGTTACCATGTTGACACCGCAATATGCGTTCTCGATCGGTTGAGGCCATAGTCCATGCAAGGAGAAATGTGTGCTGTCATAGCGTTCAGGTGCTTGTGTACGACACTCGGGTTTAAGACGGTGCGTTTCACAAAAGGCTGGCTGCCAGCTTATCGCCAATAGAAAATGTCCCGCTTTTGATTCACCTCTAGTACTCGCCGAGACAACGGTGTTTGCATTACTTAATGCTGAAGCGCTTGTGGGTTCTGAACTCAGTATAGGATTGTTGGGTATTGGGTTACCATCTACGGTACCGCAATCAACTCGAACCCAACGCAGTGTTGTCTTGGGTCTATCTGAATCACTGGTGAGACTTACTGGAAACTCGACTTGATAGTGGCTTGGGTTCTTTTGGCGGTTTACTGTACGCACCACATAGCGGCTACCTGGAGTTAGCATTAACTTTCCTGGATTCGATTGCTTTTTTATCGAGTGTAGTGCGGGACAAGACTCGGTTGCCAAGAGGCTTCTATTTTTTTGCGCAGCGATATCTGTTCCCGGGTGTGTTGTTTTAGGTGTGTTTTTTCTAGAAAGTTGAGACTGTCTGACATCATCATTTTTTTGGCTGGCTGGAGCGTTGCCTGTACAAGATATTGCGCTTCCACAAATTAGGAAAAAGCTAATACGATTAAGCGTTGTACATCGTCTCAAGTATGTTTTCATATAAACAGCTATGCCGGTATCTGCGTAAATAATCAAAATGTATTCCGGCGTGATCGGAGGCGGATAAAGGCATCTTTGGGGCTGATAGCCCGCAGGCTTCTTTGGAGCTCTTGCTCGTGGACGCGGAAGAATAGACTGGTTTGACGTTCGTAACCAAGCGTCGGTGTAGGCTCGATACCTTCATGACGCCCACGTGGCGCATTGATCTGCAGACTACTGATTAACTGTGATACGTCTGACTGTGGGTTAGTAGCTGGGGCGATACTCCGACTGATAGAATCATCTTCATGTTGGCTTTTCATATAGGTGTCATAGTTGGCCGATCGGGCAAGCAATCGATCATCTTCAGGTAGAATTGAAAGGCAGAAGTCGAGATTTTTCCGAGTGTAATTATGTCCATAGCACAGCTTCGTTTCGTCGGGTACAGCCGCAAGTTTATTGTGTAGTGAATCGTATAACTCCTCTGCAGTGCCTTCTAAGGTTCGGCCGCAGCCCGCCCCAAAGATACTATCTCCCGCAAACAATACGCCCTGACTCGCGGCCTCACCGGCGATATGGTAGCTTATGCCCCCTCGACTATGACCGGGAGTATGAATCACCATCGTGTCGCGCCCGAAGCAATTTACCCTATCGCCGCCAGCAACCAATCTTGTAGCGCAAGGCACCCGATAGCGATCCGACTCGTGGGCGACTACCTCTACATTGGGATGTCGTGTCACAAGTGCTTCATTACCGCCAACGTGATCGTGATGATGGTGGGTATTCCAGATCGCAGACAGGCGCAGCTGGTGATATCTCAAATAGGCATCGACTAGCTCCGCATCGTAGGGATCTACAGCAATTGCAAAAGTTCCATCGGAGATAAGATACATATAATTGTCTGCTAGGGCAGGTAATATCACAACATTGAGCATGATCTCTCATGCCACATTCCCAAAGCCTCTGTAAAATCTGAGAACTTACCTCTTCAGGTTGGATCGAAGATTCCTTGGTATTGGGATGGCTAAGGAACAAGTTAACGATTTTACGGTTAATCACTAGATTCTGAAGATGCAGTATTTGAAAACTAACAATATAATGATGCAGATCGTGCACCGAGCGGGGATTTGTGCGATGGTTCTAAGCGTCATATGGGTAGGACCTTTTTTCGGTGACAGTAAACCTGCTGGAGCCGCCGATCTACAGCCATTTGCAGATGGCTATGTTCATCGATCGG
>ENA-ORXM01004856-ORXM01004856.1-marine-metagenome-genome-assembly--contig:-NODE-4856-length-11325-cov-3.403538_pt1 | contig 11325 bp, 7 predicted proteins | sample MGYA00237867_ERZ511480 | MGnify/ENA primary metagenome ERZ511480 (study PRJEB26309, sample SAMN06266103) | marine metagenome | isolation source: Algal blade | place: United Kingdom:Sidmouth, United... | reverse complement strand
TGAACGAGTTGCATTATGATTTGGACGCTGTGCTTGCAAAAGAAGACAAAATCCTAGAAATAAATAAAGAGTTAGTACTGTTTTCATAAAAATAGATTGTTTGATAATAATTAACTTTTTGGTTAATGTAGTTACAAGGCATAACGAAGTATGCGAATATACAACAATTTTGACAGAAAATCCAGTCTCTTTTTGTTAAACGTTTGTAAGTTCTAAGAATCTCCAGTACATCAAAAAAGCTGCTAGATGAAGAAATTATTAATAATTTCTTCATCTAGCAGCTTTTTTGAATAGCCACCCTTCATAAAAATAATAAGGTGTAATTTATCTCGTCTATTTTACTAAGCTTTGGCTATATGTAGTCTAGTATATAAAAATTTACTTTTTGGTCAAACCAACAATTCCTCCAATCAAAAATATAACTCCAGCGCCTAACATCAAATATCCAGAAGTGGATTCACTATCTTTTTGAGCGGTTAATTCGAGGTTACCTATTTCTAAAGACTTGGTATTGTCGTTTACTCCTGTAAATCCAAAGTATCCTAGTCCAAGTCCGATTACGATTAGTACGATTGAAATTGCCTTATTCATGTTGTGTGTGTTATTAGTTAAATAATAATCTATCCAAAATATCTGACATCCAGACATTAACATACAAGCTCATATTTCGAAGAAACACAAGCAGTTAAGATATATTTTGTTTGTTTTTATTTTTTATTTTTTATTGAGTTTAACTATCTGATATATAGTTTTTCCAAAGACTCAATACTAATACAACACATCATCTTCATAAAAGATGTAAAAACCTAGTCTTTTTTTCAAAAAATTTAGAATATCGCTACTGAAACTGACCAAATTCTAGAAAATGATACAGCAACTGAGCAGTTGTTTTCTTTTTGTGAATCTTAGTGTGTACGTAGTTTAGTACTACGAAATCTTTCATTAAAGGAGCATCTAATTTAGTCGCCTCAACTTCCACTCGACCATCATTAGGTTTTTTTAGAAAACAGCCAGTAAGCAACCGATGATTTGATCCTGCGATAATCCCAATATCTGGAATAGGGTCATTTTGAGGTAAATCAATAGCCGTTGCTTCAGAATGCAATGCTTTTATTGGTTTTAAAGTTTGTGGCATCAAAGGGATTTTTAATCCAATATCCGCTAAACGAGTTCCTTTATTTGGAGTTCCAATAAAAACACAACGCCCTAGTTTGGGAATCTTATGTTTGGATAAATAATATCGAATAATCAAGCCTCCCATACTGTGTCCAACCAAGTGAATTTTTGTATAATTAGTAGTTTCGATAGAAATCAGCTGCTCTTTAAACCTTGTATAAATAGTTTCTAATGTTTGGAAAGTTGTCGGCAAATTAACCGTATGAGTATCGTATCCAAAATCACTCAAATAGTTTTTAAGAATACTCATATCTTTATAATTTCGAAAGAATCCATGAACTAATAAAATTAATGTTTTGTTGTGTTTCATGATGTGATGTTATGATTAAATTTACCTTAATAATTAAAGACAGATTATACCTTTAAGATAACCAAGAGTTATTATTTTTTTCTTGGAAATATGTACATTTTTGCTTAGTTTTACGCTCTCAATATATGCACACATCTCTTTTTTGACCCCAGACTACAAAGTATTTCTTAATTTTTATAATTGTATTATAATAATGCTAAAATCATTACTTTTCGCTATCCTATTTTTATCTCTTACAATTACCTTATTTGCACAGGACAACTTAATCAAAAATGGTCAATTTGGAGACGGAACCAATAATTGGGAAGTTTTATTGCTAAACAAAAATGAGCCTATAAAAGCACATATTGAACATTCTAGTACTTACAAAGAGTACGGTTTGGCTGATAATTTTGTAGGAACTAATTTTGTGGAATTAGATCAAAAATCTGCCATTCAACAAGTTATTCCTACTAGAAAAGGGGAAATGTATACGATTGCTTTTGCTTATGCACCGCGCCCTAATGCAGGCACCAAACAGCTGATTGTTACAGCTGGTCAAAAAGTAATCTTTACAACAACACTCAAAAATTCAGATGACAAAGGTGTATTTACCTACAAAACAGTTAGTTTTGCAGCCACAGAAAACTATACTAAAATTGGTTTTCATGCAGTTTCGATTTTAAGTGATGCTGATGACAAAGGTATTTTGTTAACAGATATTCTTTGCAACCTTTCTTCAGTAGTGGATGTGAATAGAATTTCTTCGGATAAGAAGTTTTAGAAGTAGTAAGATTACTACTTTCGACAAGACATAATAATAAAGAACAACTCTTCATTTTTATGTCTTGTCACAAAACTCTCAATTTCTTATTGTCCTACCTTTTCGTTCTGTAAAATAAACGAATCCTTTCTTCTCTTCTAGAATTCCTTTATCAGAGTAATAATACCAATTGCCATTTTTTAATGGAATTTCCATATAAACATCAGGATCCTCTGTGATAATTGTATCATATACAGTTATAAATGAATCTGAGTAAACTCCCTCTTCTGTTAAGTAGCCTTCTTTTGAGAATTCATAAAACCTCCTCTCTAACTCATTTTGACTACTATCTGTAATTATAAGACTCTTTACCGTTTGGTCTGGATAAAATGTAATTTCTTCTCTTAATTTAGGATAATAAATACGTTCAATATTTCCCTTTTCATCATGCTCTATCCTTAGATGAAACATAGGAAAGTATTGTTCTCTCCTTTTAATATCTAAAGAAATGTGCTTCTTAAAAACAACTACTCCTTTTCTATAGTTTGTAATAGAAGTAAGTCGTCCTTCCCAATAGTTTAGCTCCAGCCCATGTAAATCACCCTCAAGATAAAATTGATAGTTATCTAAATAAGATGTGTTAGAATAAGTATTATACTCTCTGGATGCGCCAAATTTTTCATTGTTTCTCCAAGATTCAATTTTTAGAATTTTATTAGAACTAAAAAGGGTGTCTTTTTCTATATTTTGACCATTCATAGTTGCTCCAAATAGCATCAATAATAGTCTAATAAAAAATTCATTCATAGTGTAATTTTTGATTTAGTATTTATACTTTCAAGTTAGTCTTATAATTATTTTGAAAGATACAGCTTTCCCAAAATAAAAAAAAAGCGCAACCCAAAAGAGCTGCGCTTCAATATTTTAAAGAGTGCTTATTTAATTCAACTTTGCCAATAGCAATTCAGCAACTCGCTCTGAAGAAGCTGGATTTTGCCCTGTAATCAACAAACCATCCTCTAAAGCATAAACTGCCCAATCTTCTTTTTTCGAATACTCCCCACCATTCTTTTTCAACATTTCTTCTACCAAGAAAGGAACAACATTGGTCAACGCTACTGCTTCCTCTTCTGAGTTACTAAAACCAGTTACCTTTTTTCCTTTAACCAAAGGTTCTCCTGCGGCATTTTTAGTGTGTTTAAAAACAGCTGGTGCATGACATACTGCTGCAACAGGTTTGCCATTATTATAGAATGCTTCAATCAAAGCAATTGAACTTTTGTTTTCTGCCAAATCCCACAAAGGTCCATGACCTCCTGGAAAAAATACAGCATCATAATCCGCTTGATTTATCGTAGCTAATTTTAAAGTCTTCGCCAAAACAGCTTGTGTTTCTTTATCTTCGTTAAAGCGTTTTGTTGCAGGTGTTTGCGCACTTTCGTCCGTACTTCTTGGATCAATTGGAGGCTGACCACCATCTGGAGAAGCAAGTGTTATTTCTACACCTTTGTCTTTTAGAAAATAGTATGGACTAGCAAATTCCTCAATCCAAAAACCTGTTTTTTCTCCTGTATCTCCTAGCTCATCGTGGCTAGTTAGAATAAATAGTACCTTCTTCATCTTTATATTTTTTTCTGATTTATGTGTGTTCTCTTTAACTACAGGTTCATCAGCACGCTTGTTATCTTGACAAGCCACTAAAAGCATAAAAATGCTTATTAGCATTAGGCTGTTTCTCATTTTATTCATAATAATTGTTCTGGTGTGTTGACGTTGTTTAAAAATGAGTACTATTTTCAAACAACTTCGTTATAATGAAAACAAAGATAGAGGCTGTAATTCGGAAAAAAATTGATGTAGGATAAGTTCTCTATTTAGAAGCCATTTTTTTTCGAATTCGACTTAGGCTTTCTGTTGTAATGCCTAAATAAGAGGCGATGTGATAATTTTTGATGTGCTGTTCAATATTCGGATACGTTTCAATAAAACTAAGATAACGTTCCTGTGCAGATTGTGCCAAATTACTTAATATCCGTTTCTGAAAACTGGCAAAAGCATTTTCTAATTTCTTTCTAAATAGATGTTCTAACTGAGGAAAGCTTTTGTATAAATCCTCCATATTTTCTCTAGAGATTTTATATAAGGTAGCAGCCTTGATACACTCAATATTCAGAATAGCTTTAGTTGTTGAAAAGAAAGCAGTGTAATCACTGATCCACCAATCGTTAATCGCAAACTGCAAAGTAAATTCCTTCCCTGATACATCTATAAAATAGGTTCTTAAACATCCATCCAAAACAAAATATTGATCGCGAACTACTTCATTTTCTTGCAAAATAATAGCTCCTTTCTTTAATTCTACTTTTTTGAATTTAGGTAGGATAAAATCCTTTTCTGTTTCGGTAAAATTATGCTCCTTAAATATTTCAGTAATAATGTTGTTTGAATTCATCTCTATTTTTATACTCATAATAAGTAATCCCTCAAAAGTAAAGCGTACAATTAAAATGACGATTCTTATAATAACAAAAACGATAAAATTGTTCAATAAAAAGGCATACACAAACCATTTTGTTAAAACAAAAAAAGGAGATGCCCAAAAGGCATCTCCCATGTTAATTTATTAAGATTGAGTTGATTACTCCACAACTATCTTTTTAACAACTACCTTTCCGCCAATGACCAATTTAGCCAAATAAACACCAGAAGGATAATCTGTCATATCAATTTCATAGTTTTGCTCCAAGCTTTCACGCGGCTCAAAAGATTGTAATACTTGTCCTGTTATACTGATAACATTCAATTGTACTTCCGTTGTTTCCGTTAGTGTCATGTTGATAAACACACGACCTTCTGTTGGGTTTGGATACAATTTGAAGGCATCTAAAGATGGAATTGTATTCACAAAATCAGGCAATTGATAAGGTACAACAATACCCGTTACTACTTGTTGACAACCTGTTGTCAAATCAGTTACAGTTACCTCATAAGTACCGGCTACCAAACCTGTAATATTAGATCCTACAGCTCCTGTACTCCAGTTATACTGTAAGTTTCCACTACCACCTGTTGCTGTCACATCAATACCACCTGCAATTGCCATAATCTCAGCATAGATAGTATCTACTGTAATAACAATAGGAGTCGTTGCTGCAACTATTGCTGTTGCTGTTGTTTGACAACCATTTGCATCTGTAATAGACACAGTATGTGTTCCAGCAGGAGCATTTGTCAAATCTTCTGTTGTAGCAGACGTTGACCAATTGTATGTGTACGCTGGAGAACCTCCCAATACAGAAATATCAATTGTTCCATCATTTCCATTACAAGCAACCCCTGTTGCATCTACATTAGCAGATAATACAGTTGGTTCTGTAATTTGGTAGTTAACAACATAAGCACAGTTAGAAGCGGTTCCATTATCACTAATCGTTACATTATAAGAACCTCCAGAAAGACCTACTAGATCTTCTGTTGTTGCTGAATTACTCCACTGATAGGAATAAGGTCCTGCTCCACCTGTTACAGTCAAATCGATTGCTCCATCAGCAGCAGCACCACAAGATACATTTGTAGTTGCATTGGCAATTGTTGGAATAGCAGATACAGTCAAATCAATTGTATCTGTATCTGTACAACCATTAGCATTTACAACAGTTGCCGTGTATTGTCCTGCTACAGTAGGGTTCAAGAAGGCAGATTGAGAACCATCTGACCAAATTAAAGACGTTGCTGTAGAGATAGTTACTGTTGGTGTAATGGTAGCCGCAGAACCTCCACAAATGGTTTGATCTGCACCTAAGTCTACATTAATCCCCATTGTATCTACGTCAATTGTTGCTGTTGCTCTAGGAGAATTACAACCTTGAATTGCAGCATAGTACATTACCATTGAATCCAATGGTCCTGTATTAAATGTTGGTCCAATGTGAACTAAATTTCCTCCTACAGGAGCATCGTACCAAAGAATTGTAGCTGGTGAGTAACTTGCTGTAGCAGCAATTACACCTCTTCTATTTTCACAAACCAACACATCTCCAACCATTGTTAAAGCAACTTGATTACTTGGTAAGATCGTAGTAGAAACTAGTAAGGTATCATTTGATGGGTTACTGTCTACACTTGAAGATACAATAATTTCAAAATCAAATACACCACCTGCATTCGTATTCAATGCCCCCATATTAATCTGTGCTGTAGTACCAGATGCAATAAGTGGCTGTGTAAAGTTAAAGGTTGCTGTTGCAGCTCCCGATACATTTACTGTAATTGGTGTACTTACAAGACTATTTGATCCTAAGTTAGCAATTTGAATAATAATGTCTGCGCTCAAACTACCACAACCTTTAGGCTCTATTAGTGCTACTGCCATTGCATCATTTGCAATAACAATGTGTTCATCTGCTCCAATATCTGGTGTTGGTCCCATTGGACGCATTTCTTCGTCAAAATCTACTGTGACAGGGAATAACAAAGCAGGATCTGCTGCATCTACTGGCAATGTACTTGTTACATGCAAACCATTTACAAAACCAGGGTTTCCTGTAACAGAGTTAAGACCATAACCAAATGGTCCTGTTTGCCAATCAGCTAGTGTCGGATAGGTACCTGTACCATATCGTACGGCATCTCCTGAACCTATAATATAGTATAGGTTATAATCCATTGCTGCCATCGCAACTTGGTCAAAGGTAAAGAAACACGTTCCTCCATTAGTAACCATGATGTTATTACGAACATCAATATTAAGTTGGTTGTCTAAGAAGAAAGTACGATTTCCTCCAGATAAGTTATTGTGATAGACTTGAATCAAACTAGCATTCACAATATTAAGTGCTTCATCATTTGATTCAACCATATTATTGACAATCACACCATTTCTACAAGGATCGCTAAAACCTCCGGACACAGCAATACCGAAATCATTAGATGTTATTTCATTGCCCATAATTTCGAAATTATGTATATCAAACAACATAGCAGCATCACTACTACCATCTGTAATATCATATATTTTGTTACCATTCATAACAAAACTATCTTGCTCATCTACAAAAACACCAAAGTCCTCAGCATCATGAATATTGTTGCCTATGATTTTGTTACCTATATTTAAAGAGTCAAATTCTCCTCCTTCTAGGATAACTCCAGCAACACCACCCATAATATCGTTATTCTGAATCGTATTCCAGTTGGCATTATTTCCTTCTGTTGAAGCTCCTGTACTGTTAGAGTAACTTGCAGAAGCTAAAACACCAACAACATTGGTCAAACCTGTACCAACAGTAACCATAATGTTGTTATCTTCTATTGTATTATAATTTGCAGTATTAATAAACAATACTCCATAAGCTGCATTACCTCCTGTACTCTGAATTGTAAAATTCTTCATCGTAAAATACTCCGCACCATCTAAAACAAGTGTTGCAGCTTGATTGAAACCTAATCCATCATGCGTTAGGATTGCATTAGAAGCATCTAAACCATCAAATGTTACGGTATTCGTTGCACTAGAACCTGGTATTTTATTAATAGACCAAGGTCCAGTATATGTTCCTGATTGGAATTCCATAGTTACTGGTCCAGCTACACCACAGTTCATCAATGCATTCATTGCATCAGCTGTTGTAGGGAAGTCAGATGTTGTATGACCAACAGAATACGTTCCAGATAATCCAAGACAAAGGTCAAGATCTAAAGTATCGTTATCAAAATTTTCATCAATTTGACCATTTGGAAGTGTTGTCCAAAATTTCATGTCTACTGTTGAAGCAGGAAGATTTACATTTGCTAGTAAAACCGTTCCATTATCACCTGGTGCAATAGTTGCACCTGCATAAGCAACTGAAGGTTGTGCAACACCACCAATCTCCCACTCTACAGAGAAAGAAGTTAGAGGGTCAAGACCAAAATTAGTTACTTCTACTTCTACTGGTGTAAATCCTCCAGCATGAGGAATCACTGGTTGAGCCAAAGCTGTAACTCCAGCATCATTTATAGTAGGATGTTCAATCATAACATCATCAATGTAAAGAATCCAGCCATCTAAACCTCCATTAGGAATTTCAAATGCGATGAAGACATCTCCAGTAAAAGCATATAAATCTACTAAAACCTCTTCGTAGGTAGTTTCTGACGAAGTGTCTACTAAAATTACATTGGTAAAATCAGCTGGTGCAATTCCTGTTGTTGAAACCAATACTCTAAAGTCATTGGGTTCAAAAGTAGAATTACAACGATGTTTAAACCTTAAGCGTTCTCCTCCTGTTAAAGTAATTTGTGGAGAAATTAAATAATCATCATTATTACCATTATTAAAATCCGTTCGGATAATCGCACATTCATCCCCCTCAAAAGGATTAAATACATAATCCATATCCCATGCATCTCCATCTCCATTGTTGTCAATTACTGTCCAACAAGTTTGTGTTGGAGAATTAGAGTTAAATCCTTCCCAAAAAGGGAAAACTGTTACAGGCAAACATAAAGTGGAGAATGTCGAAGGTCCTGTAGCCAAACTTGTATCTCCAGAACTACAAATACTAGAAACGTAAAAATCATACGTTGTTCCTGGCATTAACCCTGTTAAAGTTAAAGGATTTGTTGTTGTTGTTATAGAAGTACCTGAGCCTGGCAGAAATCCAGTCAATCCATATTCTATAATCCAATCTGTAGGATTTCCTCCTGCTGCCACCCATCCAACATCTGCTGTTGATGACGTAATAGAAGCTGCATTTAAACCTCCTGCTGGATCACAACCACCACATTGATGGGTAAATGCAAGACCAACAAATGGACTGGGACCATCTGCAAATAATTGTACGCCACCTATCGAAATTTGGTAAGTGACTTCGTTGTCAAAAGTACCTGAGTTGTAGGTAAATGTAACAACGTCCAAATTATTAGCATTAAAAGTAACCTGACTTGCAGTACCATTAGGTAGCGTATAGTTGGCAAAGAAAGAACCGTTAATGTTCACATCTAAGCTTCCGCCATTCCATCCGTCACCAAAGGAATCTTGCAAATCAATCACATAAGTACACTGACTCGATGCCGAGAAACAAAAACTCAACAACAAAAGTAAACTGAAAAAGTGTTTCATGATTAAACGTTTTGAATACAGTCAATTTTATTGACTGAAGGGGTAAAAAGTTGCTGTAATAAAATATGATTAAATGAAAAAAATTCAGATATTTAAACCTGATTTATTGGTTAATTTTGGTGATTGAGCAAAAGTACCCGTTTTTTATTTTCTGACCAAATTAAATGGAAGTTTACATGAAGATAATTTCATATTTTATGCAAAAAAACATAATAACTTATTGTTTAATTTCATTTATCTCAACTATTTATAGCTTTGATTAAGGTTTTACAAAATAAAATTCTAAGCACCATATACACTAAGACGACAACAGTCCATTGCAAGAAGTTGCAATGGACTGTTATTTTTTTACAATTTTTTAACAATTAAATGTTTACTGTTGTATCAAAACAGAAATTTCTGCCTTTCGCTCTTGAGATGCTGCAACACTATAAATAGAGTTTGCAGGATCTTTATGATCGTCACTAACTCCCTTAGGAACAAGTGATTCTCCTAACATAGCTTCTGTTACAATAAGATCTCTTTGATCAACATATTTCTTAAATGCACCATTTTTATAACGCATCATAAAACTTTTCAAACTAGCGACACGACGATTTGCTAAAGCAATATTATATTTCTTTTCTGCTTTTGGGCTTGTGTACCCTCTAATATAAAGTTTGAGTTTAGCCCCTTTTTCTAAGACCTCCAAAAGGCGGTCAAAAAATTCTTGCGTTCTATTGTATTCCCCACGAACTCTGTTGTCAAAAAACTGCTGTACCACCCCTTGTTCTGCTGCTGCTCGTTCTGGATTAAATTGTTGACCATACTCTCTCTTATACTCTTCGATTAAACTAGTATAATAAGCATAACTTTCTTCGTAAGGTGTATTCGTAAATTTTACAGTGACATTTGAATCTGGTTCATCGTTATGAAAATACAAACTCAAAGGCAACAAATCATCCAACTCTTGCACCACATCTGGTACTGAGGGGGTTGTAGTAACTGGTGGGGTATCAACTGGAACCTCTACAATATCTGGTGTATCTACAGGAACAATGACTACATCAGGTATTGTGTCTATTGGAGGAGGCACAATAACAACATCTGGTGTATCTACTTTGACAATATCTGGAATAGTATCAGGTGGATAAGACTTTAAATAAGCATAGTGATAAATATCATTACAACAAGCCTCCTTTGTCAAGGAACGAGAACCATCTCTATTACTAGCAATATAACCTGTTGTATCGTTGGCATTACGAATATAATACAAATCATTGGCTGCCGAATTATAAGGGAGTCCCAAGTTAACAGGTGCGTCCCATTCATTATTTGACTTATAATTGCTAGAAAAAATGTCGTAGCCTCCTAAGCCCAAATGCCACCTCGAAGCAAAATAAAGTCGATTCTCTTTTACATCAAAATAAGGCGTTACTTCTGCATCCATCGAATTTATGGTTGCCCCTAAATTATAAGGTTCGGAACTGGCTAAATCTTCTTTCAATTCTACTCGCCAAATATCCATTCCACCTTGTCCACCTGCTCTATTAGAAGAAAAATACAACCATTCTGATTGGGTAGCTTCATTCCAAGCTAAATTAGGATGTGTTGTGGTTGAGCTATTGGAATTAATAGGATTGGGTAAACGTTCGGGAGCCGACCATTTTCCATCTGCCAACTTTTCGCTTCTAAAGATTTCGCAACGCAAACTATCTGAGCGTTTTCCAGAACAACGCGTAAAATAGAGATAACTTCCATCGTAACTCAAAGCAGAATTAGCAGAATGCTCATAAGGTAAGTTCAAATTTTCTTGCTCCTTACCTTTTTCTTTTTCATGATCTGGTGTCGATAATATCTTAGAAACCAAAGCCCTACTTAAATCCTTGTCTTTTTTTTCTCCTTTTTCTCTCTTTCGATCAAATCGCAAAGAAGAATAATACAACTCGTTTTCACCGTGAACTAAAGCACCAAATTCAGAGTTCGGTGTATTGATGTTCGTTAGATTTTCTACAG
>ENA-ORXM01004855-ORXM01004855.1-marine-metagenome-genome-assembly--contig:-NODE-4855-length-11325-cov-5.677543_pt1 | contig 11325 bp, 6 predicted proteins | sample MGYA00237867_ERZ511480 | MGnify/ENA primary metagenome ERZ511480 (study PRJEB26309, sample SAMN06266103) | marine metagenome | isolation source: Algal blade | place: United Kingdom:Sidmouth, United... | reverse complement strand
AATAAAGTCTATAAATAGTGTGGGGTACGAAGTTGAAAATAGTGAATCTGGACATGTGGATTGTTTTAAAGGCGGAATAAACTCGTTACCTGGGTATTTTATTACATCACATGTAAAAGTTGTAGCGGTTATTGGAGATGATTGTTTTGGAGAAGAAAGTGGAAGGGCATTATTTTATGGCTGTGATTAGAAAAAAAAATCATAAAATGAAATTAATTTTAATCGAAAATATTTGGATATCTCTTTTTCTGTCTGTTCTAGGTTTTCAATTGATAGCGCAAGATTGCCCATCAGGAGACCAATTCTTTTCCAGTCAAGAAAAAATCGATGATTTTATTATAGAGTATCCAACATGTAAGGTTCTAGATGGAGATGTATTCATAGGTGGTTCCTTGATAGAGAATATTGACGCATTATCAAATATAGAAATTATAGAAGGCTTATTGGTAATAGACTTTACTATTGATCTAATCAATACAAGTGGTTTTAGTTCATTAAGTGAAATCAATGGTGGGCTAGAAATTATTGAAAATTTTAAATTAGAAAATATTGAAGAAATTACTCAAGTAGATAAGTTACAAGGCGATATAACGATCTCGCAGAATCGAAACTTGAAAAGATTGATTGGATTTGAAAGTGATAACGAATTGGATATTGTAACTATTCTAGAGAATGAAAACTTGGATACTATTGATGCATTCCATAATGTTAAGAATGTTAATGGTAGTATAACTGTATCTAATAATGATAAATTGTTGAGATGCAATATTTTCAATAATTTAGACAGTGTAGATGAATTGTTTGTGCGAGTAAATTCAAACCTTGAGACTTTAGATGGATTTGATAAATTAGAAGTCGTAGAGAATCAACTAAATATTCTATCTAATAATAATCTAAACTCAATACCCTCATTCAATAATTTAGTGAAATGTGGGAGTTTTACAATGAGTGATTTCAAAGGTTTATTTATTAATGGATTCAATAGTTTAGAAGAAGTTCGAAATGATGTTTTTTTTCAATCTTGTAGTTCATTAGAAATAATTGGTTTTAATAAGCTTGAAAAGGCAGATAGGTTGGTTTTTCAAGGAAATCGTCAAATTCAAAAAATTGCTGGTTTTAATTTAATTGATAGTGTTAATTCACTAACCTTAACAGCGGTAAATGATCTAGAGGAGTTAAATGCTTTTAACTCTTTAGAATCAATTGAAACTACCTTGCAAATTTCTGAAGCAAGCAAGTTGGATGATTTATTGAATTTCGAAAGTATTACTAGTATTAAACAATTATTTCTTACGACAGGAGTATTTGATATACCAAATAATTTCAATGATTTATCTCCTTTCGAACAACTTGATATTGATTATTTGGAAGAGATGTATCTTTTTCATTGCATTAACCTTCAGGCCTGTTCTTATGATTTTATTTGTGATTTTCTTGAGAAACCTGATGTTGAATTTGGTTTTGGAAGTAATGCCTCAGGTTGTAATTCTGCAGAAGAAATCCTGGCCGCCTGTAATATGGTCAGTACATCCGAACAGTCTTTTTTCACAGATAAAATACATATAGTTCCTAATCCAGTTAATAATCAATTACTAGTTGATATACCCGAAGAATTAGAAGTAATAGCTTGGAACATATATTCAGTACAAGGAAGGTCTGTCCTTAGAGGGAATGAATTATCAAAACCCATTGATGTATCTCTTTTTGAACATGGAATATATTTTCTAAATCTAGAATTGAATCGAGGAAACTTAGTTAAAAAAGTTATTGTCTCAAATTAAAGCATATTAATATATAATCATGAGCACAATACTCCATAATCTTATACCCAAAAGAATCTGCATATTATTCAGCTGTATCTGCTTAGTCCAACTCTGCTCCGCCCAGATAAAAGTCCTCCCAGACGCCACCGTTATTGTGGGTGGAGATACTGCCCTAGAGCCCAGTGCTAAACTAGCCATCAATAGCGACACACAAGGATTTCTAACGCCGAGAGTAAGTGATGCACAGAGGTTGGCGATTGTGGAACCTGCTCAAGGGCTATTAGTCTATGTAACGGATCCTATATTTACAAATGTGGATGTTACTGTAGGGTATTGTGAGATTGGACTACAACTAATAAAGTCTATAAATAGTGTGGGGTACGAAGTTGAAAATAGTGAATCTGGACATGTGGATTGTTTAAAAGGATCAACTGCTTCTATTCCAGGTTACTTTATAACTTCTGAAGTCAAGGTTGTTCGAGTTTATGGAGACAATTGTAATGGGCAAGATGAAAATTTTTCTGTGTTTCAACACTTGAATTGTTTTTAAAAAAAAATAGAATGAATATAAAAGAAATACGACTAGCTACTATAATAATTATAATTGTGCTTAAATTATATAATGTTAATGGCCAAGATTGTCCACCAGATGATATAATATTTTTTAATCAGGAGTCTATTGATGATTATGTGCAAAATTATCCTGATTGTAAAATTATTGAGGGGTTAATATGGATCTCTGGAAATAAAATTACTAACCTTGATTTTTTATCACAAATTGAGATAATTAAAAGTGATTTTATACTAGAGGATACAGAAACATTATTAAATACTTCTGGCCTTTCTTCTTTGCAGGAAGTTCATGGTTCTATAGAAATCAGAGGTAATAGAAATTTAGTAGACATAGATGAGATTTCTAGTTTGTTGGTTCATGGTACACAGATTTTTATTACTGGAAATGAGAATTTAAAACTTATAAACGGTTTTAATAATAAGCAGAATCAAAACACTATTTGGATCAGAGAAAATCAATCATTAGATTCTATTAATGCTTTTCATAGTATTGAAAGTATGTCGGGTAGCATCAAGATAGAGATGAATGATTCTTTGAAATATATTAATCTGTTAAGTGATGTCGATAGTTGTAATTCTTTAGCTATTAATTTTAATAGAGAGCTTAATGAATTTAATGGATTTAATAATCTCAAAATTATTGAATCTGGATTTAGCATTTTAAATGAAGGGCAAAAAATGTCTATTCCCAGTTTTAATTTTCTTGAAGAATGTGGAGATATTCAGATTAATTTTAGTGGAGAAGAAATAGTAGGATTTACTAATTTAAATTTTGTTCATAATGATATTTCTATTAATTTTTGTGATTCTCTAAAAATAATAGATGGATTTAATTCTTTGCAGTCAGTAAGAAATATTAATGTAACAGGTAGCCAGAAATTACACACAATGAATGCGTTTCAGAGTGTTGTAGTAGTCGATGCAATTATCCTTCAAACAATGTTTAACTTAGAAAATTTTAACGCTTTTCATTCATTGGAAGAAGTACAAAGTGATTTACTTATCTCAAGTTTTAATAAAATTGAAGAGTTAACTGATTTTTCTAATTTAAAAAAAGTAAAGAAACTACTAATAAGTTCAAGCAGCGGTATTGCAAATATTTTTGATAATCTAACTCCTTTTGAAAATATCGATGTTGATTTTCTTGAGGAGGTAGGAATCTGGACTTCGCCTAATTTATCAATATGCTCTATAGATTTCATGTGTGAATTTTTAAATAAGCCTGATGCAATATATTCTTTCGCAAGTAATGCCCCTGGCTGCAACTCCGCAGAAGAAATCCTAGCCGCTTGCGATATGGTAAGTACATCCGACGAGCCTTCTTTCGCGGATAATATACACATAATTCCTAACCCAGTGAGTGATCAATTACTAGTTGATTTACCGAAAGATTTAGAAGTGTCAGCTTGGAACATATATTCATCACAAGGTAGCTCTCTCCTTAGAGGGAATGAATTATCAAAACCCATTGATGTATCTCTTTTTGAACATGGAATATATTTTCTAAATCTAGAATTGAATCGAGGAAACTTAGTTAAAAAAGTTATTGTCTCAAATTAAAGCATATTAATATATAATCATGAGCACAATACTCCATAATCTTATACCCAAAAGAATCTGCATATTATTCAGCTGTATCTGCTTAGTCCAACTCTGCTCCGCCCAAATAAAAGTTCTTTCTGATGATAATGTTGTCATAGGAGATAACACTGCCCAAGAGCCCAGTGCAAAACTAACCATCAATAGTAATACGCAAGGATTTCTGACGCCGAGAGTGAGTGATGAACAGAGAATAGATATTGAGGATCCAGCTCAAGGGTTATTAGTCTATGTAACGGATCCTTCAGATACGGTAAGAGGGTTTTATTATTTCGATGGGAACATATGGGTTAAACTTTTTGGAGGGTGTATATCACCTTGACAATCTGGTTTTTTAAATAAGAAAACATTAAAAAAAAACGACGATTTAGCATAAAAATTTATTAAACATGAGTACAGGATATCAAAAGCTATTATACAAGAAAATGTGCATCATATGTTGCTTTATTTTCCTAAGCCAACTTTGTTCCGCGCAAGTAAAAGTACTACCTAATTCCGATGTTATCGTAGGTACTTATACTGAGCAGGAACCCAGTTCTAAACTGACGGTCAATAGCGAAACGCAAGGCTTTTTAGCGCCCAGAGTAAGTGATGCGCAGAGAAAGGCGATTATAGAACCTGCGGATGGTTTACTAGTGTACGTAACTGATCTATCCGTTCAAGGTTTTTACTATTTCGATGCCATCCATGATGCATGGCTCAAACTCTTTGCAGGTTGTGTAACGCCATGACAAGATGCTATAAACAATTAATTGTGAATCGACCGTACTGAGCGCTTAAAATTTAAAATATGAAACATCCTTCTTCGATATACGTACAAGTTCTGCTGATTTTGCTAACTGCAAACCTTGCAGTTGCACAGCATTTTCCGGGTGGTGTGAAAAATCACAACCTGTGGATTAAAGGAAATACAGAAAAAACGAATCCTGAAAATACAATAATGAGTGCTTTTAATTTTCATCCGAAATGTAAGCCGCTCAGTGCCATATCTTCTCTAGATTTTAAGGGAAAGAATGTGAGTTTGTTTCTAGTAAATTCTAATCCGAAATCTTCTGATGTGTTGATGCTAGGATCAGAGACTGTTGAGCCTATCGTAATTACAGATGCTGAGGTAAAAAATCAACGCGCTTTACCTTATTTTGCTACACCAGATTTGTCTAAAATAATATTCTACAGAGATCGATGGGATCGCAAAATTTCATCAGAGCCTAGCTTATTTCTAGATAATGCTGAGGAATCCCTTATTGCAGAAATTATTCTTTTTGATAGAGCGATCAGTCATGATCAACAAAAACGAGTACATTCTTATTTAGCTATAAAATATGGAATATCCTTGCTGGAAACTTCGGATTATATTTCTTCAGATGGAGCCGTGATTTTCAATGGATCAGAGGAAACTGATTATATAAGCAGAGTCACAGCTTTAGGACGCGATGATAAATCAGAACTGTACCAAAAGCAATCCTTCAATAACAGATCTGACTTTTTCTTTTGTTTATCCCTTGACAAACTACAAGATTATAATTTTAAGAATAAAGGAGAGCTAACTGATGGTAGTTTTATATTCTGGGGGGATGATGATAAGGCATTGGAGGTAAGTGTGAATAAGGAAGATAAGCAGCCTGCCATTGCAAGATCATGGAAGTTTAATCTAGATGCTATGTTAGAGGATAAAAAAGAAGTAACACTTTATATAGAGTTACCAAAAGATATTCAGGTCCTTTATCCTAAAAACTGGTATGTCAACTTGGGAGATAATCAGGATAAGCTCAGCGAAAATAAAATTATAAAACTAAAGCAGTCAGATAATAATTTATGGGAGGCAACATTTTATCTTGATAAAAAAGAAGGGATGGAGCAGTATCTAAGATTTGTAAATATATCGCAGGATATTTTGCCAAGAAGCACGACGGCTTTAGAACTATTTCCTAATCCAGTGAAGCGGGGAGAAAAGAGCATGCTTAGCTTTCAGAATCCTTCGGAGGGAGACGTAAATTATTTTGTCAGAGACGAATCAGGAAGATTATTAGACAATCAGAATCTGAGATTCGATGAAGGGAGCCATAGCATAGAAATACTTTTTTCTCACGTAGGCTTACACACTGTGGAGCTGATCGTTGGCGAAAAGAAGTACACTAAAAAAATTGTAGTAGTAGATTAATCATTACCATTATGCAAATTATTTTCAATCATAACATTAGCAAAAGCATTATTAGTCTGAGTTCAAGATTTACAGTCTTGTCTTTGCTATTGGTGTCCATATTTTTTTCGGCTTCTACTAATCCATTCACTGTGCTTGAGGAATATAAGCCAGATATTTCCAGTGGTGTCATAGGTGTGAAAAAAGCAGGTGATTTAGATTCTCCACAGGATAACGTATTTAATTTCCATTTAGATAATGCAACAAAAGCGAACGAACTATATGTGCTACAATATGAGGTACAAGGCGTGGAAGCGTATAATGGTGTCTCCTTTGTAATTAACGAATCCCGTACTATAAACTCTGATTTTTTAAAGAAAAGCAATAAACAAGAATCTGCGTATCATATACTTTCAGCAAATGACTTTGCAGAGGGTTTTAATTCCATTAGGTTTAAGACGCAAGGGCAATATCAATACAAAATATCTAATCTTAGCATCTCTAAAATAGACAGGAATAGTCTTGATGATATCGTTTTTGAAAAAACAAATATTAAGGCGCAGATAAATAATAAAATATTGTTGAAAGGATGGTGTAATGAAGAGAAAGTGATTGGATTTTCAGTTGGTGCGACTCAGTACAGAGTTACGAACAATAAAATAAGTGCTCGGATAGAATTGACAGAAGAAATCTTAGCTGCAAATGAAGTAAAGCTTGTCATACAAAAAATGGATGGCACTACTTCTGAGAAATTTATACGCCTTGATAATGAATTATCAGATGCAGATATAATTTTTGAAAAGAAGGAAGCTAACATAAATGATAGGTTCAGTAAAGATTTGAAAGCGGGGTATGTTGGGGTTTTTGATTTTAAGTCTGCGAGTATAGAACTTCCTGTAGCAGCATTGACAGCAGATATAAATTTAACAATAGAGGAAATAGCTAAAACGGATATAGCGCCCTTGAATTTGGGTATGGTAAATACAACAGCTAAGTCTTCTGCATACCGATTTGGGCCACACAGAACACAGTTCGATAAGGAAGTGAGCATTCGTTTACCATACGAGAAGAACCTGTTGCCATCAGGCTATGCAGAGAAGGATATCCAAGCTTTTTATTTTAATGAAAAAGCTAAAGTATGGAGTCCCGTTAAGGTGGATAGTATCGATAAGGAAAATCAAATCGTCATTATAAAAACGAATCACTTTAGTGATTATATCAATGGGGTTATACAGCTGCCAGAAAGTCCATCCACCAGTAGTTTTACACCTACGATGATGTCAGATATGGAAGTGGCATCACCCTTTGCAGGAATGAATATTATGTCACCCCCTCAGGTAAGCCAGAAAGGTGATGCTACAGTGAGCTATCCCTTAAATCTACCTCAAGGAAGAAGAGGTATGGCACCTTCATTAGGGTTGCAATATTCTAGTGATGGCGGAAGTGGTTGGTTAGGTCTTGGATGGAATATTCCTGTACAAACCATTTCGGTAGATACACGATGGGGTGTGCCTGTCTTTGATGAAGATTTTGAGACAGAACTATATATGCTTAATGGAACACAACTTGTATTCGAAGGTACGAATAACAAAGTGTATATGCCCAATAGGCACTATAAGGGAGGTTGCGATACAGAGCATGTTGGAAGAAACACAAGTGGAGATAAATATTTTCAAGAAAGAAAATTAGGTTCCTTTTCAAGAATTAAGAGGATAGGTTTAGACCCAACAGAATATTCATGGGAAGTTACGACTGCTGATGGTACGGTACATCTTTATGGTACAGCAGATGATGTCAATAGACTTGGAAATGACAAAGGTATTGGTATCTGGTACTTAGAGAAGTCCACAGATAAATATGGTAACTATATCCAATATATCTATGAATACGTTGCCAATGGCGACAGTAGCCCGGCAAACAATGGTGTCAATTTATATTTAGATGAAATAAAATATACAGGAGGCGTAGAGCTATCGCCACAAAACACAATAGTCTTTAATCGAACTTCGACCAGGTCAGATAAGATAATTAATGGGAGATATGGGTTTAAACAAGTAGATGGAGAATTACTAGAATCCATAGAAGTACTCCAAGGAGGACAATCAAGAAAATATACCTTTAAGTATAAGGCAGGCAATGGCGCATTTTCTAAAACCTTATTAGAAGAAATTGAAGAAGAAGTAAATGGTATGTTTTTTTACAAACATATCATGGAATACCATAATGATCTTAATGATTGCGGTGATCTTTTTGATGATGAAGAACCCATAGATCCACCTTGTCCACCTGAAGAGGACGAGTGTGATGGTGTAGATACTGATTTAGACAAGGTACCAGATGAGTGCGACAACTGCCCTAATGTTTTCAACCCAAATCAGCAACCTTGTACTAATGGAACACCTTGTGGAATTTCAGATCTGGACAATGATGGAACAAACGATGGATGTGATAATTGCCCTGAAGAATCGAATTCTGATCAACAAGATACAGATGGCGATGGCTTAGGGGATGGATGTGATAATTGTCCTTCAGTTGAAAATATAAGCCAACAAGATACAGATGGCGATGGTGTAGGAGATGCCTGCGATATATGTCCTGATGATCTAAATGTTTGGACAGGTCCAGATGAAGACAATGATGGATTAGGCGACGTATGTGATAATTGTCCCACAATAGAAAATGCTGATCAAGAAGATTTTGATGGAGATGGTATAGGAGATGCTTGTGATAATTGTCCATTTTATTATAATGAGGATCAGTATGATGGAGACGGAGATGGAATAGGATATTATTGTGATAATTGTCCTTACATACCAAATAATCTAGGTGCAGACTGTGATGACCCATACACAGATTTAACGCCAGTTTTAAGTTTTTTACCTGGTGTAGCGAATGGAGTAACTCCATTGGCTTGGCAAGTAAGCGCGCAAGAATTGTTAGGAGGAGATACAGAAGGAGATATAACTATAGTAATTCCTAAAGATCCTCGATTGACAATTAGTTGGGACCCTAGCCTTTCTCAAGTTGGTCCATTTAATTTAAATAATGGAGATTGGACTTATAGTAATAATTCTACATTTCATATTTGGTCATCAAGTCAAGTTGTACCTGCGTCCGAATCCACTAGTTTTGGGTTCGAAGGATTGTATAGTCCAGAAAATAGTAGTGGTACAGTGTCTTATTCAGCAACAATAATTTCAGGGTCTGGCGGTGAAAATAGTTTTATAAATAATATAGATGCCGAAACTTTGGTGTATTTTAATTCTTCCAACTATAGCATCCAAGACGATCCTAGACAATTTGTAGTTGAGGATATGGAGGTAACCCTACAGAATTTAAGAGATAATTATGAATATATAAAAGTTGAACATAAAGTGGATCCATTAATTACTGCATATGCTCAATATAGTGTGCAATTCGAAGGATACAAGAATTCTAAGCTTGAGTATGTAGATCTTTTTGGAAAGAAACAGATCATATCAGGGGGTAATCAAGATAAAAAGAGATCCCATATAGTAGCAGAAGAAGGTTCGATAAAAACGTACGCTAATGATGAATCTATAATCATAACTAAGATCAATGAACTTAATGCTGGAATCACTAAGCATAGACTGGGTAAAAGATTATATAAAGATAAGGATCAACGAAATATAAACCTACCTTCTGTGAAGTCTTTGATAAAATTTAGGCCGGTAACACTAGATAGTCAAGATGGAGATTGTGGATTCCTTGATGATACTGGATTACTCTCATTATTAGTGCCGGATTATGCTAAATTTTTATCCCCTCTAGGATCGAGTAGATCATATTCTGCAAGTATTGGGGGAGATGTTTATTTTGGCTACGGTTGTAATCCATTTGTAAAAAGTGATATTGTATCTGTTGATGGTGGGCACAGTTTAGCTGGTAACCTAAACAGTACTTTAATTGCTAATATAGATATGAATGGAGATGGCTTACCAGATCTTTTAAAAAAGGAAGATGATAAATTGAATCTTTACTTACAAAGCATAGAATGGATAGATAATGCACCTGTTCATAAGTTTTCAGATATTCCGCTGGAGTTAAAAGATATTAAAAAGGAAGATACCTATAAAGGACATTCAATATCATTATCTGGTCATGTAGGAATTTCTGCTGGAGTCGGTCCGATAGGTGCTCATGCAGGTCTAAGTAATTCAGAAACCTTAGATATCACAAATATTTTTGTGACTGATGCTAACGGAGATGGACTTCCAGATATATCAATTGATGGTAATATTTATTTTAACATTGTAGATAGAACTAGTGGTGAACCTAGGTTTGATATATCTAGCCAAGCTTCTGAGAATATGATTGTAATGGGAGAAGAACTAGTAGATAATCTTCCCCCAGATATTGATGAGTTCTACCAAGATATACCAGCTTATGATGTTGTAAAAGTATGGGAAGCTCCTCATGATGGAACTATTATTATAAAAAATATGGGAGCTATAGGAGATGCAAAAGTTTCTATTGAAACAGATCACAATGGATTTTATAGTAGAGTAGAAGTTGCTCCAAATATTCAAGGAACTTGTAGATTGTATATAGGAGAACTAAGTCAAATAAATCCTGAAATAGCAGAACTGGGATCAGGTATTCCGCTTGGTTGTATAGATAAGGACATGATAGAACCTTGTTTTGAGGATATTTCTAGTTGTGTTACTTGTTTATCTGACCATTATGCTTGTCCAGAATGTAGGCCGATTATAAGGATTCAAGATGACGTACTTAGCGGGATGACAGAATTAGAACATGCAGGTGTTACTCTTGAGACAAAAGGGATAGTAAAGAGTGGAGGAGATGCAACCTATTTAGCAGGACAAAATGTTATAATGAACTATTTAGTAAATAAAGGTTTTGAGGTAGAAACTGGAGCAAATTATCTTGGTAGTATTAAACCTTGTTATGATCCTGATGCTTTTTATGGTTTAGTAGAAGATGATACACCTAATGTGGCAGATAAACCAATTAGGGTTAAGAAAGGGCAGAAAATTTATTTCCGATTACATACTGATAGAGAGGGGAACAATGAAGAGATTAGTTGGGATCCTTCCGTTGAGTACACAAGTATATTTGGAATTGCTATAAATAGCGATGATTATAAAAACGCTGCTGGTATTGAGCCTTATGAAAGTAGTTATTCGGAGGGTTTTGTCCTAAGCTCCCCTCAGGATATTGTTTATTTATCTGGAGGAACAGAAAACGGAGAAACTTATAATCATATAA
>ENA-ORXM01004854-ORXM01004854.1-marine-metagenome-genome-assembly--contig:-NODE-4854-length-11326-cov-3.650636_pt1 | contig 11326 bp, 7 predicted proteins | sample MGYA00237867_ERZ511480 | MGnify/ENA primary metagenome ERZ511480 (study PRJEB26309, sample SAMN06266103) | marine metagenome | isolation source: Algal blade | place: United Kingdom:Sidmouth, United... | reverse complement strand
GTAAATATTCTGGGACTCAAAATTTCACCATTCTTGGCTTTTTGTTTCAGTTCGAGGTGCATAGGGTCACCGAGCATTCCGCGAATTGTGGTGATTCCATTAGAGAGGTATAAAAACAAAGTTTCCTCAATTCTTTCCGAAGGTGTGGAAGGTGGCGGTATATGTGCATGCATTTCCGCGAGGCCCGGTATGAGGTATTTTCCTTTACCGTCGATGACCGTAGTATACTTTTCTGCATCTTGAATTTCAGTTGAAATCTTTTTAATTTTTCCAGAGTCAATAACGATTTGCTGATTCTCCAGTACTTTTCCATTTCGTACATCAATACTATTGACGTTCGAAATTAGAATTGCTGTTGGGCTTATTTTTTCTTGGGATTGTTGTTCGCAGGACAGAAAAACCCCTAAAATTAGAAGTAGTACTATTTTTTTCATTTGTTCAATATTCAAGTAATAATAATTCATTTTTTGTTCCTTCCCCAAAAAGGGGAAGGTGGTTTTCTACTTTATTGTAGAAAAGCGGAAGGGGTTTATTGCGGGCTAGAACGTTTAACTTAGGCACGTGTGTTCTGCGTGACAATACTTTATTTCTACGTACGGCAAATCAGTACGCAGACCCCTTCCGACCCCTTCGCTGCGCTGGGGGCCACCTTCCCCTTGCAGGGGAAGGAACACAACAAACGCAATATAAAAGCAGTACAATGAAACCCAACAAACGCTACGACCGACCGGAGTCCAAGTACAATAGAAAAGAACTCCGCAAAAACCTGACCCCTGCCGAAGCTTTCCTTTGGAAACATTTACAAGGCAAAAAATTAAAGGAAAGAAAGTTTAGAAGACAACATAGTATTGATAAGTATATTGTCGATTTCTACTGTGCCGAGGAAGCATTGATTATCGAGTTGGACGGTGAGGTACATATGAACTCCGCAGCCGAGGAATATGATCTTAAAAGAACGGAGTATTTAGAAAAACTTGGTTTCAAAATTATTCGTTTTGAGAATATAATGGTGTTTGAAAATCTGCCGTCGGTACTGATGGATATAAAGGAAGGCTTTAGTAAGAAAGAAGGTCTCTAAGAGTTCCTTCCCCAGAAAGGGGAAGGTGGTTTTCCACTTTAGTGTGGAAAAGCGGAAGGGGTTCAGTGCGAGGTAAAAATTTACGGCTGGCGATCTGCACCTCCGTAACGAATCGCATTATATCGCTCTACGGCAAATCAGTACGCAGACCCCTTCCGTCATCTTCGCTTTTTCTGCCTGTGGCAGTCAAGCTCGATGCCACCTTCCCCTTTCTGGGGAAGGAACATGAACATACCTAACTGGACTAGAATTCAAGACAATGAAACCCAACAAACGCCACGACCGCCCAGAGTCAAAATATAACAGAAAAGAACTCCGTAAAAACCTGACTCCTGCCGAAGCCTTCCTTTGGAAACAACTGCAAGCCAAAAAATTAGAGGGAAGAAAGTTTAGAAGACAGCATGGCATCGAAAACTATATCGTAGATTTTTATTGCGCCGAGGAAGCGTTGATTATTGAGTTGGACGGAGACGTACATATGAACCCCACAGCCGAGGAATATGATTTAAAAAGAACTGAATATTTAGAAAAACTTGGATTCAAAATTATTCGTTTTGAGAATAAAATGGTGTTCGAGAATCTACCGTCCGTGATACTGGAAATACGGGAGAATTTTAAAGAAAACAAAAAAGAGTGATTATTGTTCCTTCCCCAGAAAGGGGAAGGTGGTTTTCCACTTTAGTGTGGAAAAGCGGAAGGGGTTCATTGCGGGCTAGAACGTTTAACTTAGGCATGTGTGTTCTGCGTGACGAGACTCTATTTCTCTGTACGGCAAATCAGTACGCGGACCCCTTCCGAGCCGTTCGCTGCGCTCCGGCCCACCTTCCCCTTTCTGGGGAAGGAACACAGGCTAACTAGCGCCAGAAATACTTCCCTTTCAGGGAAATCACTTAAAAAAAACCTACCCAACACTTTGAATCGCCTTCAAAGCCTCTTTCGCAAACGTACGTACTTTTGGGTCTTCATTTTTACTATATTTTTCGGCCAAGGGAAGGTATTTCAAATCTTTTTGATGTTTGACGAGGTGCAGAACGGCAAGTTTCGCCTTTAGGTCTTTACCTTCTAACAAGAGTTCGAAACAATCGAGTTCCGTAAGTACTTTATGTTTGATTTTTTGCAGTATCTCTTCCGAAGAAGTATCTAAGGCCGTTTCTTCGATAATGGGCAATAGGGTTCGTTTTAAATCGCCCGTCAGAAGGTTATCCAAAAACTCTATGGCGTTGGTCCGTGCTTCCAATTTGTCACTGAGCAGACCGTCATAAGCAATTTCAATATCTTTTTGTTGGTAGCGGAGACCTAATAATTTAAAGATACGTTCAAGACCGGCATCTAACCGTCTTTCCAAAAGTTCCAATAAAGAACTTCGGGCATCCCGTTCTTCTTCGTTAATTTCCTTTTTAGAGGTCGTGCGATTTCGGTACGAAACAATAATCTGCGTATGCATGGCCGATAAGGTCTTGTGATGTAGTTTACATTCCTCAAATATAAAAGCGACCACTTTATATTTGTCGAATTTTAGTTCGGGTCGATTTTTACGGATATCGCTCAATGCCCGTATACTTTCCAAGCGAATGCCTAAATCGCCATCTTCCATCAACCGAAATAAAGAACGGACGGCCTCCTGTGAATAAAATGATTTCAAGGCCGTCGGAACAAATCTACAGGTTTCAAGGGATACCAATCTTTCCCTGACCGTATTGGTAAGTACGGGCACCATACCGGCACCGTAGTTCAACAATGCGTCGGTCGCCGCTTTTCGATAGTGCTTTTTTGGTAAAAAGTAGATTAAGTCGAATACAAAATCGATATGCTTGCTAGTACCTGCGGCTCCTATGGCTATTGTTACGACCTCTTGATCTGCATGCTTAAAATTATCCCTGATCCAAGAATAGTATTCGGGCAGGTTGGCGACTCCTATCGTCTTTAATAACATTTTTAAAGAATCCGGTCCGTGGATTCCGTTCGCCACCCACTCGATTTTTTCTTGAATATGCTTTTTCAGCGAATACGCCCTTTTTAACGACTCGTTATTTCTTGATTCTCGGGCCAAGCAGTAGAGTGCGGCATCTGAAATATCCGGACTTTCATGTTCTAAATACCTATCGTAGACCAACGAACTATTTTTTTGGGCATGAAGTAATAGGTATTCCAACGTAGCCAGGGTGAGTGCGCTATCACCTGTATTTAAAAGTTGGCCCACATTGGAAACCATTGATGACCCATTTAAAAAATATAGATTTTGAATGGCCGCGGTTCTTACTTTGGTCGACGGATGGTCTAATAGTTGTTCCACATCCTTTTCAAAGCGTTTGTCATTGATTTCCATCAATTTGCCCAGCATAAAAAGTAGCTGCTCTTCGGTGCCATTTTGGAATACATTTCGCATACCGTTTACCGCGGAGGTCTTTTTTTGCATCGGTTTTAATGACTTTGCGGTGCGTTCGGTCAATTCTTCTAAATTATTACGGAAGGTCTTATAATATTCCTTTCGTACTTGTAGGATAAAAAATAGCCAGATACCTACCAGTACAAGGATAAAACCGGCAATATAATTGGAAGGCAGCTCAAGACCTTTAATGATAAAAATCAATAGAAAGCCTGCAATTCCCGTAGCAATACTGTCGACCACCACATCGATAAAAGACTTTGTACGGTTTTTTAAATCGAACGGAAGGGGCAACGCCAAAAGCTCGGAGGCACTTTTATGTACGGACTGTTTAAGAACGCCATCCATCGCTTTTATAACAACTACTGCAGAAAGTTCGGGTAGGATAAAAAAGAAAACACTACCTGCAAAAACACCGATGGGCAATAACAAAAGTGAGAAACCTACGCCCCAAATTCCCACAATGCGATGCGTAAAAAATAGCTGAATAGCTAGAGAGAGCAGATTGAAGGTAGAAAACCAAAAGGCAAAAAAGGCCGTTAAATCTTCAGGGTCCGGTATAGCTGCAGCTGCAAAATCACTAAAGAGATAGTCGACCAATTTGGCGACCAGAACACTGACCGCAACGATAGCGGCAATATAGGTAAGATGCCGTGATTGAAGAATAAGTTGAAAGGGCTTTTCGGAAGCGGTAACCGTTTTCTGCTTTTCTTTAAACTTTCCCAACCTTTTTACGCGAGATTTCCATATAATACGTAATACGGGAATACAAAAAAACAAGAGTGCCGCAGCAAGAAAGATGAGGTTTTCAGTTCCGATTATTGGTGCCAGAAGCGATGTGAGATATCCCCCGAAAATTCCGCCCAAAATAGCCCCTGAACCGATAAACCCAAAAAGTCGTTTGGCTTCCCTGACGTTATAGACCAAATTGGCCAATACCCAGAATTGTGAAGCTGACAAGACGGCATAGATGGCTACCCATACATAAAAGAGGTACAAAAGCCAGCCCCCGACGAAATTTAATTTTAAGAGAATTCCAAAGCTTATGAGTATTACAATTGACCCCAAAAGGGTGACCTCGATAATCTTGTTCAGCGAAAATTTAGTAAGTGCCTTGGAATAAAAAAACGAACTACCGATAGCCGTAATTGCAACGGCCAAAAAAGCAAATGGTAATTGCTCAACACCGAGTTCCGAAAGAAAGAGTGCATTTATCGTAGGTTTGATAATGAGCAGTACGGCTATAATCAAAAAAATGTAGGAAAGCATGAAAAGGGAAATTCGAAATTCCCCTTCACGCACATCGAATGTTTTTTGGACAAGATTCCGGAACATGGTTTTTTTGGGACTTACAGATGTAGGACGTAAGACGTAGGACAAAAATAGCTATTTTAATAGATGTATCGCAGTAGATAAGAACTTTACTAATTGTTACGAAGTCTACGAGGGTATACGACAAATTTCCCTTTTAGTGAAATCTCCCTTAAAACACTATCAGGTCGAGGTTTGTCCGAAAACGGTTCCCTCTCCCTGAGAGAGGGTTAGGGAGAGGTCTTTTTGTAAGGGTTGTAAGGTTTCCCCAATTGCCTATATCGACGGATCTCCCCTAGCCCCAATGTCATTTAGTTAAGGCACAACAACATAGTAATCAGCCGTTTAAAAAATCATTTTTTGGTTTTTTACCATTAGTTTCGGTAAAATGGAACGCTGATGACGCGGATTTTTACGATAAAATATGATTTTTACCTGCGTAAATCTGCAAGATCTGCATCATAAGGGGTCTATTTTTATATTTTTAAGTTGCTGTTTTTTAACCTTCTAGTCCTTAACCAAATGACATTGCCCCTAGCCCCTCCCAAGGCGATGTACCGGGCTTGCCGAAGTGAGGGGGACAGATTCCGCAAAAAAGGGAAATTTGTCGTACACCCGTCTACGAATTACAAATTGCAATGCGTAAGCTCGCCGCTTTAATCATACATCTTACGTCCTGTTATATCATTCACATAAACAGGTTCTTTTTAAAACGGCTGGATATTTACAAAACAAAAACATTTCCATTATTTGGTAGCCAAAGGTATGCCCTTTTTCAAAACCTTCTCGACAGGTTTTACTAAGTTTCGAATAATCTGTTCGCCATTGGCATCGTCGATAATCGCCACTAAAATATACCGTCGGTCAGGATCTTCGCCCCAAACCAATATCGAATCGGAGTGGAAGGTTCTCCACGATCCCGATTTACGGAACAGACGGGCATTGGGCGCTATTTTGTCCAGCGTGTTTACGAATTTATGATGCAAGGCGGGGTTTTCCATAATATCCAACATCTGTTTAGATCGTTTTTCATTGACCAATTTTCCATTTGCCAATAGATAATAATAACGACATACTTGCGTAACCGAAGCGGCATGACTAAGATTTTTTAACGGCTCTCTATTCGTGTTTCCACCGCCACCATATCTTTTTCCTACCCAGAGTCCGCCTCCATGATCCTCATCATAGAATTCGTAATTGGTATCCGTCATTACGGCCTCTAACTTTTCATAGCCAACGCGATCGATCATTCGGGTAGAAGCTTGATTGTTCGATTTGCTGATCATCAGGTGCATATCTTTTTTGACTTCTGGAGTCTCTTTGAGTTCCCCTTTTTCAATCGCGTCCATAGCAGCTAAAAGGATTGCGATTTTGGGAAGGCTTGCCGCATACATCATATGGCTACCGTTCACCCGAGCAAAACGAGGCATTTCCGGATTGCTCAAATCGACGATACCGACTGCCATTTTTTTCTGGGCTATGAGCCTGCTCCAATCGGAATGCGAATTCAGTTCTCTTTCAAAATTGGCCTGTAGCGAACTGTCTAGCAATTTGCGCAGCGGTCTGATTTTAGAATCATCTATTTGAATTGGTAAGGCATCTTGTGCATTTACGTAGGTAGCACAAAAGAATAGAAAAAATACTACATTAAGACTTGGTTTCATGGATATATATTTGGTTTTAAAATTACGAATCAAAGATATGCAATCTGCTGACTCGTAGTGTGTTAAATTTTGGTTCATGTTGTTTGACGACAAGATGAACAAAATCGATATTCTTCACATTTACCGAGTTTTTGAAGTGTTAAATTTTTATGAATCTATGTTTGTTAACTGTCTTATCGCATAAAAAATCATCTCTGAATTAAATTCCACTTCATAATCCAAAATCAATTCCGTCGATTCAATAGAATTTCCTAAATTGATGGGATATTAAAATATTCGAAAATGAAACGAAGACAATTTTTGACCAAAAGCGCTTTAGGTGCGACTTCCCTCGGATTGCTATCACCCATGGGAAATAAATTATTCGCGGCCACTCCCAACAAAGAAATGGTCACCATGCCTATCGGATTTCAATCTTATGTACTGCGAGAAGATATCGGAAAAGATTTGACCGGTACCCTTAAAAAAATGGTCGGTTACGGCTATGAATATGTAGAAATGTGCTCTCCGTTAGGGTATAAAGGACCTTTTGAACCTTTGGTAAAATATTCGGGCAAGGAACTGAAAAAGATAATAACCGATACCGGCATCAAGTGCAACAGTAGCCACCTCACTTGGAACGAACTGAACGAAAATCTAGATGATCGTCTTGACTGGGCCAACCAAATGGAACTCGAACATTTCGTCGCTTCGGCCGGACTCCATTCTGAAACTTTGGATGAACTTAAGGAGAAGTGTGCCAAGTTGAACGTTATTGGCGAGAAGGCGAAAAAAGCTGGTCTCATTGCCGCTTTTCACAACCATGATGTGGAATTCAAGACCAAATTCGACGGCAAGCTCGAATATGACATTATTCTCGAAGAGCTAGATCCCGATATGGTGAAAATGCAGTTTCAGACCCAAGTGATTGTTCTGGGGTACAAGGGGTCGGATTATTTTAAGAAATTCCCCGGGCGTTTTATATCAACACATATGCAAGACTACGATTCGATGGAGGATCCAAAAGAAATAGCTTTGGGGCAAGGTATATCCGATTGGAAAGATTTCTTCGCCGCAGCCGATACAGGCGGCATTCAGATTGCCTATGTCGAAATGGAGTCGAACCCCGGTACGCTGAAGGATAGTGTTACGTATTTGAAGGGTTTATAGAAACTTGAAATGGCCAAAATGAATTGTCTACAAGGTTTACAACTATGCAGGGCAATTTGATTTTAAATGGACGATTTAGTCAGGCCCGACAGTGCTTTCGGAAGTGCTTGTTTTCATTGTATCAGTGACATCTTGTAACATATTTTGAGGGAAATACCAAAAGGGGATAATGGCCAGAGTATCCGGTTTGGTAAAATCTACTTCAACCTTACCGATTAATTTTTTATTGTTCACGGCCATTATAGCACCCTTATTCGTAATTTTTGGAGCTGTAATGCATAGTAAATGTCTTCCCTTACGGAGTTGTGAAATATCCAACACAGCACTAAAGCCAAAGGTTTCGAATTTATTTGTCCCGGAAATGAAATCCGAATTGTATTCGTTCGAATCAATACTTATAAAATGAGATTGGTTAACCGCCTCGATATATTTTTTCAATTTCACATGGTCAATATCTTTCTTTTCCTTTGGGTCTTTCAATTTGAACGAGAAACCGCGCAAGTCTAATTCGGGTCTTAATGTACTATCTTTTTCAAACACAATATCTTCGATATTGCTATTAAAGGGCATAAAGACTTCCAGATAATCGTTGTTGATGATTTTAGAAGGAATAATCGCTTTTTGAACCATCACATCAGATTCTTTTAAGAAATCTTCATAATTTTCATTGTTCATAATGAACGATGTTGCAACCGGATTGTCAACAAAATAGTTTGATTTTATATCTCCCAATCCGGCAAAAATAAAATCCCCAAATAAATAGAGAGGTACAATCAACATGGTCACCCATCGGGCGTATTTTTGATCTAAAAAATTGTATACCAGAGGGCGATACAAAAATGATAGCGTAATCAAACTGAAAACCCTGTAAATAGGAAAGTATATTTTAGATATGAATCTATTTTTCTTTAATGATCCAATACTCAAAAAGTCTATAAAAACTACAACGGCCGATAGGGTGAAAACAACTATTGACAAAATTAACGTCCATTTTAAAAAGGCCAGATTTGCAAGAAACTCGGTATTGTCTATCAACAAATAAACAATAGCCATTAAAAGGAAAAAGAAGATAAAAAAAGATATCAGATAGAATACCATTAAAAAGGCTAGGGCGAAGAGCGTACTGCATAAATTTTCGAGGCGATGGATATATCGATCAAATGAACCTACCTTCTTTTCTAAGTAATCGTTGAAGAGTTTGGAATAATGGAGTTTTTGATAGTTAATATCCCCAGACACATACCTAAGGCCAATAGCACCAATCCATAGGCCACGTAAAAAGACGTGGACGAGCAATGAAAAGCACAAAATTTCCAAACAATTACCTAAAATGGTGATTATGAATGGTTTAAGAAATTGACCATTGTTTTCGGCGGAAACAGAAACCAATTCCAAAGGTTCAAAAGTTTGAAATAAGCCATAAATGGCAAATCCTGAAATAATTAATTCCAACTGCCAGCTTTCCTGTTGTAGCTTGTCAAGTAGTTTTTTGAAGTCTGAACTTTGGTATTCCATATCCTACTTAGTTATTTGGAGTAAGATATGAATTTTACACAAAAAAACCGCCCTGGAGCCATTCTCAGGGCGGCTACTATAGCTATAGTTAATGGTTTCTTGTTTAGAACAAGAGTGCCTCGAAGATATGGCCAGTCATTAAATCGTACCATACCTGAAAACCAGTATTTTTAAAAGAAAAAACCACTCTGGTTCGAGAACTAAGAGCGGTTTTTAGTGTTGCTTCACCAGATTCCCAACTTCTCGGGAATGACAATAAATTAGTTATTTCACCATCTCATAACTACGTTTGATAAACTCCGTCAGTTCTTCACCTTTCAGGAGGCCTTTCGAAAGCCGTGCCAAGTCAATAGATTGATTGATTAAACGTTCACGTTTCTTCGCAGTTTTGGTGCCGAGAATTTCGCCTACGAGTTCGTGATTTGTGTTCACGATGAGGTTGTACATCTCTGGCATATTGCCCATGCCGAACATTCCTCCACCGCCGCCACCGGTCTGTTGCATTTCTTTCATACGGCGCATAAACTCAGGTTCGGTAATGATAAAAGGCGAGGCATTGCTATCCATAGCTTCCAATTGAACGGTAAAGCTCTTGTTTTCTATCACTTCTTCTAGATTTGTTTTCAGCTTTTCCTTTTCTTCGTCCGATAATTTTGAAATTTGGGTATCCTCTTTTTTAATAAGGTTGTCCAGATGATCTGCATCTACGCGAGCGAAAGACACTTTTTCCTTTGAGGTTTCCAGTTTTTGCATGAGATGGCCGATGATGGGTGAGTCCATCAAAAGTACTTCATAACCTTTGGCCTTGGCCGCTTGAATATAGCTGTGCTGTGCTTCTTTATCCGAGGCATAGAGTACCACCAATTTGTCATCTTTATCGGTTTGGTTGCCCTTTATTTTTTCTTGGAGCTCTTCAAACGTAAAAAAACTGCCATCAACTGTTGGATAGAGGGCAAACTTGTCAGCTTTTTCGAAGAATTTGTCTTCTGAAAGCATTCCGTATTCGATTACGATTTTGATGTCGTTCCATTTAGCTTCGAAATCTTCACGACTATTTTTGAATAGGGAGTTTAACTTGTCGGCTACCTTTCTGGTGATGTAAGAGGCTATTTTTTTGACAGCACCATCGGCTTGTAAATACGAACGGGAAACGTTTAGCGGAATATCCGGTGAATCGATTACACCTCGCAACATGGTCAAGAATTCCGGAACGATTCCTTCTACATTATCGGTAACAAAAACCTGGTTTTGATAGAGTTGAATTCTATCCTTTTGTGCATTAAGGTCATTGGTCAACTTAGGGAAATACAAGATTCCCGTTAAGTTGAAGGGATAATCAACGTTCAAATGAATATTGAACAAAGGTTCTTCGAATTGCATGGGGTACAGTTCGCGATAGAATCCTTTGTAGTCTTTACTTTCTAGGTCCTTTGGCTGTTTCGTCCATGCCGGATTTGGATTATTTATAATGTTGTCGACCTCTTTTGTAGGTGCTGGATCCTCTTCTTTTGCATCTTCCGGTTTTGGAAGTGTTTCCGTTTTCATACCGAATTTGATGGGGATCGGCATAAATTTATTGTACTTGCGCAAAAGTTCGGTGATGCGGTTTTCTTCTAAAAATTCGGTAGAGTCTTCAGCAATATGTAGAATAATCTCGGTACCGCGATTTTCCTTTTTTCCTTTTTTCAAAGTGAATTTTGGCGAACCATCGCAGCTCCAATGCACGGGCTCGGCATCTTCTTGAAAACTTTTGGTCAGAATTTCAACTTTTTCCGCTACCATAAAAGCTGAGTAGAAACCCAGTCCGAAATGGCCGATGATGCCAGAGTCCTTTGCATCATCCTCGTATTTGTTCAAGAACTCTTCGGCACCTGAAAAAGCTACTTCGTTAATATACTTTTTTACTTCCTCTTCGGTCATACCCAATCCCTGATCGATAACGTGTAATTTTTTGCCTTCTTTGTCGACCTTGACTTCGATTATCGGGTTGCCGTATTCAACTTTAGCCTCGCCAATAGAACTCAAGTGCTTTAATTTAAGCGTCGCATCGGTTGCATTTGATATCAACTCCCTTAAAAAGATTTCGTGATCACTGTACAAAAATTTCTTTATCAGTGGAAAAATATTATCTACTGAAACATTGATTTTACCTGTAGCCATAAATTATAAATTTTATAAATGTTCTTGCTTTAGCTTGAACGTAGTTTACTAATAGTTTTTAAT
>ENA-ORXM01004853-ORXM01004853.1-marine-metagenome-genome-assembly--contig:-NODE-4853-length-11326-cov-3.997511_pt1 | contig 11326 bp, 15 predicted proteins | sample MGYA00237867_ERZ511480 | MGnify/ENA primary metagenome ERZ511480 (study PRJEB26309, sample SAMN06266103) | marine metagenome | isolation source: Algal blade | place: United Kingdom:Sidmouth, United... | reverse complement strand
AAATAGTGAGCGAAAGCAACCAAATTGAACCTCTTCAGAGAGGTGAGCAGCAATGTCATGGTGATAGCTTGCTGGCGGTAAACTATCTGCGTGAATAAAATAAAATACATCACCAGTTGCGTGTAATGTGCCCCTGTTCATTTGCCGCGCTCTTCCTTTGGCGGCTTTTATAACAGTAGCGCCAAACGATTTTGCAATGTTTTGGCTACCATCTGTACTGCCGCCATCAACCACAATAACTTCATGCACTTCACCATTGCAAACTATGGGCAGCAACTTTCGTAAGTTCTGCTCTTCATTAATTACAGGTATAATTACGCTGAGTTTCACGATGAATGCTCATTGAGTAAATAAGCCAAACCACATGCTTCAAGATCTTCTACATAATCAATGTCCCGTAACGTTGGTAATAGCTCCACGGTAAGATTGTGATTGGTTATGTCATGTAGGGTTTGTTGCAGCAACTCTTTTGTACTCCAGTCTTTATTTACGAATAAAAACTCTTGGTATTTATTCATGCCTAAAAGATAATATCCGCCATCTTCCGCCGGTCCAATTACAACATCATGGTCTTGCAACAAATCAGTTGCCTTTTGGAGATGCCAAGCAGAAATTTCACTACAATCACTACCAATTATGATAACAGACTCATAGTTGCTATGAGAAAATACACGTTGAATGGCGTTGCTCATTTTCTCACCTAAATTACCGTTGATTTGCACACCGGCTTCGATATTCGTTCCTCGCCAAGTTTCCTTTTCTATAAAGTTGTTGTAAAACACAAATAAGTCTCCAGCGAATGATGTTGCTACCTGTTTGGTGTGATTGAGCAACCAAGAATAAACGGCTGCAGCAGCTGTGTTGCCCACAGATTTTGCAAGCCGAGTTTTCACTTTTCCGGGTTCGTTATTTTTTACAAAAACGAGTAAAGCGGTTTTGCCCATAGTTACGTAATTTCTCCACCACAGCTAGAGCCTGCACCAGCTGTGCAACCGTAACAATGTTGGTTTACATAAATTTCACGACTAGTAAGCTCATCAATCGGTAAATCTGTAAGATGCTGCCCTGAGCAATTAATTTTTTTGTCAAGCATTTGATTAAAATCGCAATCGTACACATAACCATCCCAGCCAATAGACAAGGTGTTTCTACACATTAAGCCGTTAACCGTTGACGGGTTGAATGCGTTAGCCAACTTGGTCATGTATTCAACATAGTTGCCACTTTTTACAAGGTAATTTAAAAATCTACTGATAGGAATATTTGTAATGCTAAACAATTCATTAAAAACAATGCCATAATCTGCAGCTAAAATTTCTTTATAATCTTGTTTTAATTGCTCTTGGGGTGGCGGTAAAAATGCACCAGCCGGGTTGTAAACTAAATGAAGTTCGAGACCAGTTTCGGGCTTGCCGTAACCAACTTCGTTGAGCATTTGCAACGCTTTAATTGATTTTTTAAACACACCGCTGCCACGCTGACTATCTGTTCTACTTTCCTTATAAAAGGGCAAACTAGAAACAACTTGGCAGTTGTGTTTCTTATAAAACGCTGGTAAGTCATGGTATTTTGGGTTTGCCAAAATAATCGTGAGGTTACAACGCACAATCACCTGTTTGCCAAGTTTTGATAACTCTTCAACAAATGGCCGAAAATTGGGATTCATTTCAGGAGCCCCTCCCGTTAAATCAACGGTTTCAATACTTGGAATGCTTTTAATCACGTCCAAGCATTGCTCCATTGTCTCCCAAGTCATAATCTCTTTACGATCAGGACCGGCATCAACGTGGCAATGTGCGCACACTTGATTGCACATTTTTCCCATGTTGACTTGGAATATTTCAACTTGATCTGGCTTGAGAGGCGTAAACCCGTAGGTTTTTATCTTCTCGTAAAAACTTGTTGCTGTTTCGTCTTGATCAAAAAATGCAATTTGATTATCAGGATCGGCCAGGTTATGACCGAGAGCCTGCAGTGATTTTGTTGCCATTACATGGAAATTTTTTCGGCTTTGTTCATCATTTGTACACCGTGTACGAGTGATGCACCGCCACGAATAGCCCCTGCCACGTGTACAGCTTCCATCATTTGCTCTTTGCTAAAGCCTTTTTCATAGGCATCTGTTGTGTAAGCATCAATACAATATGGGCATTGCACTGCATGAGATACAGCCAAAGCGATAATGCTTTTTTCTTTAGCAGAAAGTGCAGAATCTTTAAATACTTCACCATACCAATCGAAGAACTTTTCTCCCATTTCTTTTTGGTGAGTGGTAATTTCACCAAACTTGGCGAGATCTTTAGAATCATAGTAATTTGACATGTATTGTTTATTTGTAGTTATCTAAATCAAGTGTCCAATCATAATCAAGATATTTGATTTCTGGTTTGGTATCTTGGGGAATAAGATCAATTTTTTTAAGGATGTTACGCACGCCTTTCTTGCCACAAAAATCGGCACTAAACCAAGACATGAGTACGGGTACAGAAACTGAGTTATTTTGATCATCATACTCTACATTTTCATTCAAGTAGTCAATAGATGATGCTTTTAATTTTTCTTCAAGTGTTGCTACTTCATAAACATCTACCGGTGGGCAACTTTTGGCGCCGCAATTTAGAGCAAAGTGAATGCGCCAATCAACTTCTGTGACTCTAAACGTACGCTCAAATGAAGAAGGAAAGAATTTTTTTAGAAGCCCTTTAGATATTTTGATACGAGAGTTTCGAATCATGCCGTGTTCAACATCATCTAAACTCATACGCTCACCGGCAACGGTGAATTGTTCGTTAGAAAAGAAGCTAGATCGCGCCTCGTATAACTCTGGATTATCTTTTAAAAGATAGAGAACATACCCATTATATAAATTTAACCAAAAGGCTTTCTTTTGATCATTTGTTTGAATTTGGTTTTCGAGGTTCTCTTTAGAATAGGTGGCAAGTTCATTTACGTAGTTCTGCAAATCTGCATCATCATTCATGGCGGCAGTCACAAACTTTTCTGAAAGTTCATTTGCGGCTGTAGTTTGAGCGTAAACTTTCGGAATGCTTAGCAAGCAACATGCGATGCACAAACCTATGGGGACGAATAATTTTTTCATGATAAGTATAATAATACGTTTGGTTATGGGATATGTACGGTAAAACTGTTCAACTTGTTTTAATTGTTACAGGTTTGTTACAAATAATGCCTATGCACAAATTAAGTACCAAACAACTATTTTTTGGAGTCCGTAAGTCGTTTTGCTTTATTTACCTTGATTTCTGCTTGCGGATATACAATATTATACTCTGCGCCTTTAAGCATTCGCTCTTCAAATTGTAAGTTTAGAAAGGTACATAGATTGCTGAGTGTATGTTTTGGGTGATGAACCAGATTGTAGAAGTCGAGTTGGTAAGCTTTATGTTCTAATTCAGTAATCATTTTCATCGCCAGCCTATATTCTTTTTCAGCTTGGGTTTCACTCATTGTTGTTCGGCTCGTTATGCTGTTAATGACTTCATCTTTATCTCGCACTATGGTGATAAGTTTTGCGCCGAGGTTTATGTAGTCATTAATGGAGAGAGAAGAGGTTGGATGTGGCCTAGCGTGATGGTGTTTTGTACCTGCTTTAAAGAAATCTACATTGGCAATTCTGTTTTGTAAATGTCCAAATTTTGAGGCGCGTTGGTTCATTCTTATTTGTCGCCAAGCCAAAAGCTTGTTGCCACTATATGTTTTGCCCATGAGTTTGAGCACATCTTTGGTGGTTGATTCAAACAGCATGTTAATTTCTGAATGCCTGCCGAGCATAGCGGCAAGCAGGGTAGTGCCGCTGCGCTGACAACCGAGCACAAGTAAAGGGGTTGATTTGTTTGAAGTGTTAGCCAAAAACGTTGAAGTATTTTTTTACGAGTGATGAGCCACCAAAAGTAGTTAAATAATAGAGCGCAGTTTTTACATTCAAGCCTGCCAAGCGAAAATAAGTTCTAGCTTGTTTCATTTCTCCCATTACATAATGATATCTGGCTTTGCTGCCATGAATATTTTTTTTGCCTTGTTGTACAGCTTCTAGATAACCGTTTTGGTAGCGCTCTACAAATGATAATGAGTATTCATAGTCTTTTTGGCGATAGCCAGCATCTAAAGAGAGATTGTTACCGTGTACAACGCGGGTGAATAGTGATGCAGCCACTTCAATTGAATCTTGGCCTTCAAAGAGGCGCAAAATCCAATCATAATCAACCATGCCATGTGTTTCTTCAAAGCGAATGTGTTGTAGATTATTGCTATAAATTATAGAACCGAGATAAGTATTTTGCCCTGTTTTTGAGCGAGTAAGTTTGGCCAGAAAGGTTTCATTTGGCTGAAAATATGTATAGCCGTTGGTTGACTGCTTGGTTCTTTTTAGGGTTTTGTTTGTTTGATGATCAACCACTGTGTAGCCAGAGGTTACGATTGGCACCTTGCAAAGGTGTGGCAACAAGGTCTTTATTTTATTTGGCGCCCAAACATCATCTTGATCGGCAATGCAGATGTAATTGCCAGTAGCTTTTGATAACCCAATGTTTCTGCCGTGGTTAGGGCCGCCTGTATTCTGCTCGGTGCTAAAAACTTGAAGGTTAAATTTGTTTAAAAGGTTGACTGTGCAATCTTTGGAGCAGTCATCAACAGCAATGAGTTCAAGAGAAAACTCTGTACCATTGCCTTCTTGATTGAGCATGGAAGCTACGACCTGTTCAATGGTTTTTTCTCCGTTATATGTTGCTAAAATGACGGAAACAGTTTTCATGACTTGTAGCTTGGTTACAAAGATGCGAATAACATAAGAACAAGTGGTGATAGTCTTCTTATTATTTTTATTCTCTGCATTGGCCCACCTGCACCTTAAAGTGGCATGGGCGCATGGCGGCAGCCGCAAGGCAATGTAAAACAAGCACCTGGCTGGCTGACAGTGGGAAGACAATAGGTGCGTTAGTTTTACGTACTTGTGGCGGTTGGAACAGCCCACCACGCTGCTTGAAACAAACTGTTACTATGCCGACGAACGTGATGTTTTTACATAAAACTTCTCTTTTTCCTAATGAATTGAACCGAGAAAGTACTCCTATCTTCGTAGAATGAAAAAAATATACCTGCCGATAGGGTTCTTGCTGCTTTTTTTTGCGGGTTGTAAGCAAGAGGCTGCAAAAGATGATGGCGTGTTTAAAATTGTGGCAACTACGGGTATGCTTGGTGATGTTGCGGAGGCAATTGTGGGTGAGTATGCAGAGGTTGAATCTTTAATGGGTCCGGGGGTTGATCCGCATTTATACAAAGCAACGCAGGGTGATTTGAAATTGTTGAAAGAGGCAGATTTGATCATTTATAACGGGCTACATTTAGAGGGAAAGATGGGTGAGGTACTGGAAAAATTAGCGAATTTTCCGAATAAAAAAGTGATTGCGGCGGCTGAAGTGATCGATGAAGGCAAATTGATTATGGCCGATGAGAAAAATGAAATTTTGGATCCGCATGTTTGGTTTGATGTGGCACTATGGAGCGAGACGGTTGACCCCATTAAACGGGCTGTGATAGCATTTGACCCTGCGCATGAACAAACCTATGGGGAGAATGCCGCGGGTAAAGTTGCCGAACTGACTTCGCTTGATACTTGGGTGCGCGAGCGCTTAGCCGAAATACCCAATGACCAAAGAAAATTGATTACCGCGCACGATGCATTTGCTTACTTTGGCCGCGCCTATAACATTGAGGTGACGGGTTTACAAGGAATTTCTACCTTGAGTGAGGCGGGCATTAAAGATGTAACACAGCTTGTTGATGAGATTGTGAACGAAAAGATTAAGGCCGTTTTTGTGGAAAGCAGTGTGCCTAGAAAAAGTTTAGAAGCGGTTGTGGAAGGGGCAAGAAACCAAGACCATGAAGTTGTGATTGGCGGCACATTATATAGCGATGCCATGGGTGAAAAAAACACACCCGAAGGAAACTATAAGGGCATGGTGGAGCATAATATTACAACAATTGTAGAGGCACTGAAATGAAAGAAATTCTGATTGAAAACCAGGCGGTTGAAGTGCACGATCTTACAGTGGTGTATGATCGAAAACCTGCACTTTGGGACATAGACTTTGTGTTGCCCAAGGGTAAACTTATTGGCGTGATTGGACCTAATGGATCGGGAAAATCGACGCTGATAAAGGCGATGATGGATATTGTTGATAAAAGCTCTGGCTGGGTGAAATTGTTTGGGCAACCGATTGAAAAAGTGCGCCACAAGGTAAGTTATGTGCCACAACGAGAGAGCGTAGATTGGGATTTTCCGACCAATGTGTGGGATGTTGTAATGATGGGCCGTTATGGTAGAAAAAGCATTCTGAAACGCGCTAGCAAATTAGATAAAGAAATTGTGCACCAAAGCCTTGAAAAAGTGGGCATGTTACCATTTAAAAATAGGCAGATTGCTCAATTAAGTGGTGGACAACAACAACGTGTGTTTATGGCTCGGGCATTGGCCGAACAAGCTGAACTTTATTTAATGGATGAGCCATTTGCCGGTGTTGATGCCGCCACAGAAAATTCTATATTCGAGGTGTTTCAAGAGATAAGAGATAGCGGCAAAACTATGATGGTTGTTCATCACGATTTGCAAAGTGCGGCGAAATACTTTGACTGGATTGTGTTACTCAACACACGCTTGGTTGCTTATGGAAAGATTGAAGATGTGTTTACCGACGAACACATGGAAGAAGCTTATGGCGGTCAGCTGAGTGTGCTCAACCAAGTACACGAAATTTTACGGCAGAAACAATATCCGATTCGCGAAAAACAGCCACGATGAACTGGCAAGAAACAATAGACTTTTTTTTACTGCGAAGCGCCAATGTTCGTTTTGTAGTGTTAGGTGCTGTACTCATTGGCGCAAGTGCCGCTGTGGTTGGCTGTTTCTTGTTTTTGAGAAAGCGTGCGCTTGTTGGTGATGCTATCGCTCACTCTGTATTGCCTGGGGTTTGCCTTGCATTTATCTTCTTTCAATCTAAGCATCCTGCTATTTTACTTGCGGGCGCCATTGTAACTGGTTGGATTTCTTTACTGCTGATTAATTGGATTACGAATCATTCAAAAATTAAGTCTGATACGGCGATTGGGTTAACCCTCAGTTGGTTTTTTGGTATCGGTATTTTGTTGCTCACTGCGATACAAAAAACAGGTAATGCATCACAGTCTGGGCTAGACAAGTTTTTGTTTGGCAAGGCATCGTCTCTCGTTCGCGATGATGTGATTTTGTTTGCGATTGTGAGTTTTTGCCTTATCGTTACGGTGATGGTGTTTTTTACACCGCTCAAGTTGATCACTTTTGATCGAGACTTTGCGATAAGTAAAGGGGTGAAAGTTGGATTGTATGAGTTTTTACTTTCTACCCTGACCGTTGTGGCCGTAGCCACGGGTATTCAAGCTGTTGGTGTTGTGCTGATGGCAGCCTTGTTAATTACACCCGCTGCCGCCGCTCGGTTTTGGACGAACGATTTGAAGAAGATGGTGATTTTGGCTGGCTTCTTTGGCGCATTATCTGGTTTGCTTGGCTCTTTTGTTTCTTACAACATTCCAAAAATGCCTACCGGCCCGTGGATTGTCGTGGTCGTCTCTACAATTGCAATATTTTCATTTTTTGTGGGAAGTAAAAAGGGCTTACTAAACCGCTTTATTAAACAACGGCGGATATCGAGAAAAATTCTCTCTGAGAACTTATTGAAACTGTTTTATAAACTGGGTGAAGAGGAACAGAATTTTCGCGCTTTACGCACTAAAGATGAAATTGTTAATCGCCGGTTTTTCATTCCCAGAGAGCTACAGATTGGTCTTAATGTGTTGGAGCGTAAAGATTTTCTACACCAAGATAATGAATCCTTTCAGCTCACAGATGAAGGCCTTGAGGAAGGTCGCCGAGTTACTCGTTTACACAGGCTATGGGAAATGTACTTAAATCAATATTTAAAAATTGCGCCAGACCATGTGCATGATGATGCCGAAGCTATTGAACACATTATTACTCCAGAGATTGAAGCTGAATTGCTTGAATTAATGGAACACCCCGAAAAAGACCCCCATGATACTGTAATACCTTATTCTAATTCAGAATTAAGAATTGAATTCAGAATGGTAGATGAAAACTGTAAAAAAGGTGAAAATTAATTGCATGAACGATTTAAAAGCAAGAACTAAAAAATTCACAGTCGCTATATTTCATTTAGTTGATCGTTTACCAAATAATTCTAAAGCTTGGACGATCCGTGACCAAATTTTACGTTCTTCATCTTCTGTAGCTGCAAATTATAGAGCAGTTTGCCGTGCGAAGAGTGACCGTGATTTTATTTCTAAAATGGGAACTGTGTTGGAAGAAGCAGATGAAACGTTATTTTGGTTAGAGCTGATGATTGAACTTAACCTCATTGAAAACAAAACTGACATAGAAAAATTATTAAAAGAAAACGGAGAATTAGTATCGATTTTCGCTTCTTCTTTAATCACGATAAAAAAACGAGTAAATAAAGATTCTAAATTCTAAAATCATAATTCTGAATTAACATTAATGGACGCATTTTGGATCATATTAACCGGCAGCTTAGTGGCGCTTTGTTGTAGCCTGCTTGGCAGCTTCTTGGTTTTACGTAAAATGAGCATGGTTGGCGATGCCATTTCGCATGCTGTATTGCCTGGCTTGGTGATTGCTTACTTAGTTTCAGGGAGCAGAGCTTCTTTTCCTATGCTTGTTGGTGCTGCGCTCTTCGGTATTCTCACCACCTTGCTGATTGAACTGTTTCAAAAGAAATTTAAATTGCAAGTAGATGCAAGCATTGGTGTTACGTTCACCGCTTTATTCGCCGTTGGTGTCATTATGATTTCTTCGCTTGCAGGCAAGGTAGATCTCGATCAAGATTGTGTTCTTTACGGCGAAATTGCTTACGTGCCGATAGATATTTGGTTTACAAATGCAGGCTATAACATGGGGCCGCATACCGTTTGGATTATTGGCTCGGCATTCATATTGATCTTAGGCTTTGTGTTGATCGGGTTTAAAGGCTTAAAAATCACGACTTTCGATGAAAATTATGCCAAATCTCTCGGTATTTCAACCGCATTTTGGCATTACGCACTCATGAGCATGGTTTCACTTACTACCGTCGTGAGCTTTGAAGCCGTTGGTGCCATTTTGGTTGTCGCCTTTTTTATTATTCCACCTGCCACTGCCTATTTATGGACAGATAACCTGCAGAAAATGCTTCTTCTCTCTTGTGGTATTGGTGTATTGTGCGCAGTGCTTGGTTATTACCTGGCTGCTCAAATCAATGGTTCTATTGCAGGCGCTATGGCAACAATTGCCGGTTTTATTTTTATGATTAGCTTTCTGGTGAACCCAAAATCTGGTGTGCTTTTTAAGAACCGAAGAAGAGAAATTATTGGTTTTGATGAGTGAGATTTTTCAAAGGAATTCGTTATCTGCGCTGTCATCTGAAGTCAAAAAAAATCCCCACTCAAATTGAGTAGAGATTTTTTCATTTTCTCTTACAAGTAAATTGAGAGATTACTCTGCAACCACTTCAAATTCAATATCAAGATTTGTTTCTTGTGGTAAGTGTGCCACAGCTTTGTAGGTGCCGAGTTCACTAATTTCATCCACAATTTCAATCTTTCTTCTATCAATCTCAAAACCTGTTGATTCTTTAATTGCATCAGCAATTTGCAAGTTTGTAACCCGCCCAAACAGTTTGCCAGTGGTACCAACTTTTGCAGGTATAGCAAGTTTTGCTTTTTTAATGGCCGCGTCAACTTCTGCAATTTTAGCAGCAAGTTTTTCTTCTTCTTTACGTTTCACTTCATTACGCTTGTCAACCTCAGCCATATTCGCTTTATTTGCAACAACCGCTTTTCCGCGTGGTATTAAGAAGTTACGAGCGTAGCCACTTTTCACAGTTACCACATCATCTTGGTAACCTAAGTTTTCAAAATCTTCTAATAAAATAATATCCATATCTATTTATTTTAAAAGATCAGTGGTGTAAGGCAAAAGAGCCAACTTACGCGCACGCTTTACAGCCTGTGCCACTTTACGCTGAAATTTCAGCGAATTTCCTGTTAGTCTTCGTGGTAACAGTTTCCCTTGTTCGTTCACAAAACCCTTTAAAAAATCAGGGTCTTTGTAATCAACATATTTAATGCCGTATCGTTTAAATCGGCAATACTTCGCTTTGTCTTTACCAATGTCAACAGACTGTAAAAACTTAATGTCTTTTTTCTGTGCCATTATGCTTCAGCTTTTTCGGTTCTCGCAGGAGCAGAGCTCTTGCCTGATAATCTATTTCTGCGCTCTTCTGCCCATTCTATTCCGTACTTTTCTAGTTTTACGGTCAAAAATCGCATTACGCTTTCGTCTCGTTGCAATCCAATTTCAAATTTTTGAATTACAGAAGGATCAACTTTATACTCTACTAAAAAGTACAAACCCGTTGTCTTCTTCTGAATCGGATATGCAAGCTGTTTCAATCCCCAGTCTTCGCGGTGTACGATTTCAGCATCGTTACTTTTCAAGTACTCAACGTACTCAGTAACCATTTTTGCTGCCTCGCCCTCTGCCAAACCAGGAGTTACGATTAATACAGTTTCGTAGTGGTTCACAACTTGTTATTTAAATAGTTAAAAAATTAAAAATCCCATTTTTCGTAAATGGGTTGGCAAATCTACAAGTTTTCTCTCAAAAAACGCTTCATTTTATGGGCTGTACCTGCTTTTTTCACGCTCGCCGGTTTGTTGCCATACCTGCAAGCGGCGTGGTGGGCTGTGCCAACCACCACAAGGGCATAAAAACTATGCACCTGTTGTCTTCCCACTGTCAGCCAGCCATGTGCATGTTTTACAATGCCTTGTGCCGGCTTTCATGCGCCCATTCCACTTTTAACTGTTCAATAAGTATTGTAACAGGTTATATAAACTTTTGTTATTTCTCGTTACCACAATTTGGTGGTTTCACTATCTTTCAAAGTAAGTGGAATGGGCACATGGGGCGGCTGCGCGCAGTACCAATGGCATGCGTGAGGAGGCGACTAGCAGAAGCCACCGCAACCATAGTCATTGCCTGCAAGCAGTTGAACAATAGCCCACCACGTTGCTTCACACACAAAAAACCGAGAAGTGAACGTGAAAAAAAAGCAGCATCCTTCACGAACGCTGCTTACAATAGTTATGGCTGTTAGGCTTATCTTACAAAAACCAGTTTACGCTCTGTAGAATATCCATTTTGGCTCAACACCAAAACATGATCTCCCGAAACGCCTGGGTTTGCTAAAATTCTCTC
>ENA-ORXM01004852-ORXM01004852.1-marine-metagenome-genome-assembly--contig:-NODE-4852-length-11329-cov-2.570832_pt1 | contig 11329 bp, 10 predicted proteins | sample MGYA00237867_ERZ511480 | MGnify/ENA primary metagenome ERZ511480 (study PRJEB26309, sample SAMN06266103) | marine metagenome | isolation source: Algal blade | place: United Kingdom:Sidmouth, United... | reverse complement strand
GTCGGCGACGTCGATTCCGGCGTTTTCATACTCGGCCCGCATCCTGGCGACATCGAGTGAGGAACCGGCCCCTGGATCCTGCGTCGGATAGTCGGTCACGCCTCGGTGGGCTCGGACTCGGTTTGGCCGGCCGGCGGCACGGTTTCCGGGACTGCTTCCGACATGGCGAACTGCCCCGAAATACGGTCGACGGTCAGAGGAGCGTTCCGCCGCTCCTCGTCGGACCGCATTTCTTCATGGGCCCAACGGATGAAGATGATGAAGATGGCGCCCCACAGGAAAAACCCGGTGAGCAGCTTCATCACCAGCCCGGCGGCGGTCTGGTCGTCCATCACACCGATTCCCCACAGCCGCTCCGGCGTGTCGTAGTGACGGTAGACGACGTCCTCGGCGAAGATGAGCCAACCGCTGGGCACCGTTGGGATGATCGACATGACGAACAGGTAGATGCACTTGGCCACAGGAGCGACCTGCCACTCGCTCACCGGCGAGATGACCGGCATCCACATCAGAAGTCCGGAGGCGAAGATCATCAGGTGGAACAGAAAATGCACCGCGCCGCTCTCGAACGACAACTGCACGGTCACCGACCAATGGAGAATCACAGTGAGGGCATTGAAGACCACTCCGGCCACAACAGGGCGGGAGCCGGTTTCCAGCCAGCGCCAAGCCCGTGAACCTGGCTGGGCCACCAACTCGACGATCCAGCGGGGCGTGGCCAGAAGGAACATGGCCGGGATCAGCATCGACAGGAAAAAGTGTTGCACCATGTGAACGGCATAGAGATGCTGTTCGGCTATCTCGTGGATTGGCCAGTCGGAGAATACCCACATCGATGTCACCGCAGCCACGAACCAGGCGGTCTGTCGCCGAGAAATCGGATCGTAACCGGCGGCCAACGCCTTCGGCTGGAGAACCCTCCATCCGTACCAACCCAGAGCGGCGGCACCAACGACGAGCGTCCACACCTCGAAATGGGCTTCGAATGGAACCGTCACGGCAATCATCGAATTCGGAGTCTTTCCGGCGGAGAGCCGGGTTGGCGCCGTTTGGCGCGGTGCTTAGAACGGCAGCGTGTCAAATGCCGCGAACACCGTCAAGTAGACGAGCACGGCCAGAAGCAGGGAAAAACCGAAGGCCCAGCTGAAGACTCGGCCATTGACGATCTTCAAATCGAAATACAGGTGCATGAAGGCACCGGCCACCAGCAGGAACTTGACGACCATCATCGCCAAGAGGGGCACCACCAGCGCAGGCCCTTCCAGGCCGAGATACGACCATGCGACCTCAACGGCGGTGAACACCGCCAGGATCACGAACACGATCCAGTACTGTCGCTCGGTGGGATGGTGTGCATGCTCGTCGTGCGAGCCGTCGTCGTGGTGCGCCTCGTGGGCGGCCTCGGTGGTAACCGTGTTGTCAGCCATCAACGAACCTGCCTTAAGGAATCAGATAGACGATTGTGAAGATGAGCACCCACACAATGTCGACGAAGTGCCAGTACAAACCAACAAGCTCAACGGTTTCCGCCCGATCGGATTTCAGCTTGCCCCGGAAGGCCACGAACAGCAGCGACATCAACATCAGGATGCCGCCGGAGACGTGAACACCGTGGAAACCGGTGAGGGTGAAAAACGACGAGCCGAACAGGTTCCCGTCGTAGGTGAGGCCTTCTCGGAAGAAGGCCGTGAACTCGTAGACCTGCCCGGCGATGAATGTCGAGCCGAGCAGTGCGGTGGCGGCCAGCCATACCTTTGTCTGCAGGTCGTCGTCCTCCGATACGGCCTTGTGGGCCAGCACCATTGTGAGTGAGCTCATGAGCAGGATGAACGACGATGCCGAGGTGAACGGGATGTCCCACATCGGCTCGACCGATCCGGCCTCCCGGAACTCCTCGATCAGTTCAGCCGGCATCGTCGAGAGAACTTTCGGATTGCCGGCCAGTACCTCGGCCATGAAGTTGGCCTTCGACAGCAGATATGTGGAAATCAAGGCCCCAAAGAGCAAACACTCCGAAGCCAGGAACAACCACATGGCCAACTTCATGTTGGACAGACCCAGGCTCGTGCGGTGGGCACCGTGATCGTCGTGCGAATCGGCGTCGTATGTTGCGACGGGTTCTGCTACTGCTGCGTCAGACATGGGTTGGCTCCTTGGCCCACACCAGTGGGTCCAGCGGTCGATGTTTCGCCGGAGGCGAAACTCGGGGAGCAGCGGCTCCGGCGCTGCTCACACGTTCTCCAGTTCCCGGTCGACCTCGGCGGCGGTGTCGCCGTCGTCATCGTCGTGTCCATGATCATCGTGGCCGTGATCATCGTCGATATCGAGATCGTCAGCCGGTTCGAGGGCCCAGCCGTAAAGACCGGCCAGCGTGATGATCGCGCCCGGAATCACCAGCCACAGGTTGAAGATCAAGCCGTAGGCCACGATCGGAATCCCGAAGGCGACAACGATCGGCCAGTATGACGGTGCGGGCAGGTGAACACCCTCACCATTGCCGGGTTGGGCGATCTCCGCCCCTGTGTGGACCTGCCGCAACACGCCGTTTTCGTCTTTCTGATATTTTTGGTACCACCAGTCGTCGAGTTGGGTGACGACGGGGTCGTAGTCGAAGTTGTGCTCAGGGGTCGGTGATTGGATCGACCATTCGAGAGCTCGGGCGTCCCACGGATCGGGGCCTACGTCGGGACGACCCTCACGCACCCACGCCCGGTAGGAGACCAAGGCGTTGGCGAGGACCATGATGGTTCCGACACCGAGGATGAACGACCCGACTGTGGCCACCAGATTCCAGGTGTTGAAGCCTTGGACGACATCGTAGGTGTGCATCCGCCTGGGCATCCCCTGTAGGCCGAGAATGTGCATCGGCCCGAAAGTCAGGTTGAAGCCGACGACCATGGTCCAGAACTGCGTCTTGCCGATCTTCTCACTCAGCTTGTAGCCGAACGCTTTCGGCCACCAGAAGTACATGCCCCCGACGAAGCCGAAGAAGGCACCGCCGAAGAGCACGTAGTGGAAGTGAGCCACGATGTAGTAGGTGTCGGTCTGCTGCGTGTCGTGGGCCGCCAGTGAGTGCGACACCCCCGACAGACCGCCGACGGTGAACTGGGTCACCAGGGCGATGGCGAACAGCATCGCTGTGTTGAGGATGATCTTGCCACCCCACATGGTGGCCAACCAGTTGAGGATCTTCACGCCGGTCGGCACAGCGATGAACATTGTGGCGAAGGTGAATCCGACCACTGACAGCGGACCGATACCGGACACGAACATGTGGTGAGCCCACACGCCCCAGCCCATGAAGCCGATGGCCACGCCGGAGAACACCATGAACGGGTACCCGAAGATGGGCTTGCGGGAGAACGTCGGGATGATCTCCGACACGATCCCGAACGCCGGAAGAATCATCAGGTACACCTCGGGGTGGCCGAAGATCCAGAACAGGTGCTGCCACAGCAAGGGGTCGGCGCCCTGATCGACGTTGAAGAAGTTGGCGCCGAACAACCGGTCGGAGGCCAGCAATACCTGAGCCACGGTCAGCACAGGAATGGCCAGCAGAAGCAGGAACTGGGTGATGAGAGTCATCCAGGTGAAGATCGGCGTCTTCATCATCGACATGCCGGGAGCCCGCATATTCAGAACCGTGGTGATCAAGTTGATCGAACCGGTTAGCGAACCGATACCGGCGATGAGCAGACCCATGTTCCAGAAGTCGATGCCGTGCGACGGCGAGAACGCAATGCCGTTGTTGGGGGCGTAGTTGAACCAGCCGCCGTCGGCGCCACCACCCAGGAACCAGCTCGTGTTGAGCAGTAAACCACCGAAGAAGAAGATCCAGAAGCTGAAGGCGTTGATTCGGGGGAAGGCAACGTCGCGGGCGCCGACCTGCAGAGGCAGCAGGTAGTTGGCGAACGCGGCACCGATCGGCATAACCACCAGGAAGACCATCACCGTGCCGTGCATGGTGTAGACCTGATTGTAGAAGTCGGCCGACAGCAGCTCGTTGTTGGGAACCGCCAGTTGCAACCGGATCAGCAGTGCGGCCACGCCTCCGATGATCAGGAAGAACAGCGCTGCCGCGCCGTACATGATTCCGATCTTCTTGTGATCGACGGTGGTCAGCCAATTGACCAGACCGGTCGGGTTGCGCGGCCGCGAGAACCCACCGAGAGGTCGGGCGACACTCCCATTGTCCGAGCCGCTCGGAAGGGCGAGGCGTGGTTCGAGATCTGCCATGAGTCAGGCGCTCCTGGTCTTGTCAGTCGAGCGTCGACAAGTAGTCGACGATCTGATCGAGTTCTTCATCGGACAACTGGGGGAACGGCAACATGCCGCGGCCGACGCCGGTTTCGGGGTCGACCTCGGAGGCCATGGCCTTACGCTCCGGGGCGTTGGCCACCCAGCGTTTCAACTCAGCGGTGTTCCACCGGTAGTCGTCGGTGGTGCTGGGATTCTCGGCCAGATCGGCGATGCCGACGTAATCGGCGGCAGGGAACGCACCGTCGTTGGCAACGGTGCCGGGCCCTTGGTAGTTGCTGTAAATACCGCCGGCGAAGGTGGTGCGGGAGGCGAAGTGGGTCAGGTTCGGAGCGGCCCGCGACGCAAGCGGCACCGTCGAGGCGAAGTCGTCGGCGTACTCCAACTCACCGTCGTCGATGACGTGACAACTCATGCATTGATTCTGGAAGAGTTCCCGACCGGCCACCGCATCAGGGTCCGTTGGGATCTCGGCCGGCTGCAGCTGATTCTCGAACCAGGCGTCGAACTCAGCAGGCTCGAGGGCAAAGGTCGACATTCGCATTCGGGCGTGCGAAAGCCCGCAGAATTCCGTGCACCAACCAGTGAACTTACCGGCCTCATCGGCCTCCAGCGACCAGGTGTGCCAGCGGCCTGGCACCGTGTCTCGTTTTCCGTTGAGCCGGGGAATCCAGTAGGAGTGGATAACGTCGCGGGACGTGAGCAGCAGATCTACCTGCTCACCGACGGGGATGACCAGTTCGTTGGCGGTGACCACGTCGTCGGGATCGAGCGCAATCTCGAGCGGCAGCTCCTGATCGAGATCGTCGACGGTGCCGTCGCCGTTGGCATCGACGAAGAAGCCGTCGCCGTCGGCGTCATAGCGGTACTCCCACCACCACTGCTGACCGATCACCATGATGTCGAGTCCGTCGCACTCGTCGGAGAATTCACCGACGGCGCAGATGTCTTCGGGGTCGTTCTTCTCCTCGAGCGTCCAGATGGTGTTGGCCACCGGAATGAAGACGAACGCCAGGATGACGGCCGGGGCTATGGTCCACCCGAGCTCCACCTTGGTGTTGCCGTGAATCTGTTCCGGAAGGTCGTTGGGGTCGTAGGTTTCCGGGTCGACCCGGTTGCGCCAGGCAACGAAAATTCCGCCGCCGACCACCACGATGAACACCGCCAGCATGATGTACCAGATGCCCCAGTTCATCATGAGGTCATCGATCTTCTGGGCTGCCGGGCCCCGAGGCTCAAAGGTGTTGAGCGGCTTATCGTCGGCACACCCGGCCAACATCAGCGTGGCGGCTGCCATCAGCCACCAGGTTCTCTGCCTTCGAACGAGGCTCATCACTGCAGAATCCTTGTCCTCTCCGGAACGCTGCGAACGGTTGACAGTCGACGCCATCTAGCCTTCGCCCTCCTCGGAATGATCGCCTTCTTCGCCGTGTTCTTCGCCGTGATGAAAGTCGCGCTCGCCCACAGCGGCACCGACAATGCCCCCGGCGAGCACCGCGACGGCCCCGAAGGCGACGATGGCCGAGATGATCGGCCGAGGGGCTCGCGATTTGGCGATGAAGATCGCTGCGCCGAACACCAGGAGGGCCACGACGGACGCCGCTATGACCGAACCGGCCGAAGACACGGCGAGCAGCACTCGGGACAGACCAAGCACAACCACCGCAATGGCGAGCAGGGCCAGAATCGGCACCTCGAACGGCGACAGGAAACGACTACGGATGACCGAGTTCACCTCGGCGTCACCGGTGGCTCGATCCGACCAGGCCAGAACGGTCCACTCGAGAACCGTGACGGCCAACACGGCGAGACCCAGATAAAGGAAGGCCTGGCTGGTGGCGACACCCAGGGCTATGCAGGCCAAGCCGAAGGCGGCCAACGGGCCCCAGAAAGCGGGGCGGGACGGCGGGCGAACAGCCAAGGCGTGGTCGACGCCGATCAGCTCCGACATGTCTTCGGAGTTGCCTTCACGAGTGGCCACCGAAACGATGCCGAGCAGCAGGGCGACGAACATGGCGCCCATGAGCATGGTGTAGCCGACGTGGTCGCCGACGCCGTTCTTGTAGCCCATGCTCAGGGTGCCGATGAGGTGGCCGCCGGTCGACAGCCCGTACACGATGGCTCCAACGTAGGCCAGCAGTGCAACCCCGAACAGGTTTCGTGATCCCCAGGTAAACACGTTGCTTCGATCTCCCTACTTGGTGATGTAGATGACGTACCACATGACGCCATACATCGCGACCATCATCGTCCAAAAGATTGCGGCGCTGAGCACCCCTTCATAGTCTCGGCTGTTGTAGTCACCGCCGATCGTTCGCAGCATCATGACCACGGCGAACACAACGGCGGCGATTGCCATCACGATATGGGTGCCGATGATGCCGTAGAGCAGGACGGCACGTTCGTCGGCCAGGATCTCGATTTCCATGATCGTGAACAGATACGCCGTTTGGGCCAGGTAGGCGAAGGCGAACAGCATCGAGATGGCGAACGCCAGCACCGAGTTGGCCCGATCGTCGGCTTTGGTGGCTGACACCGCCCACCAGATGGTGACCACGGAGAAGGCCAGCGTGAGGCCCATGAAGTTCGGTTGGGTCAGCGGAATGTCGACGCCGTCAGGCAGCCACCGCTCCCCGGCGGCGAGTCGGTCGGCCCGCTCGGCGATGTACACCGAATGGAGGCCGAAGAAGCCCATGGCCATGGCCGCAGAAACCAGGGACGTGGCCAGGACCAGCAACCGGGGGCGTACCGGCTGGGCCTCGGCATAGGAGGCCGGGATGAGATCGTGTGATGTGGTGGTCACTGCCATTGTCAGGACTCCTCACCTTCCGGTTTATCGGCTTCGTCGGCTTCGTTGCCGGTGTCGTCGTCTGATTCCGACGGTAGGCCGTCGTATGCCAGTTCGCCGTCGGCCAATGGAGTGGCGGACGACACGATTGGCGGTGCCGGGAAGTTACCCAGCGGGGGCGGTGATGCGGTGGCCCATTCGAGCGTCGAACCCGACCAGTCGACCGAACTCGAACCGGCCGGCTTCTTTCCGGCCGTGACCGAGAGGACGTTGCCTCCGAGCAGTGCGGCCGAACCAGCCAATAGGGCGATTCCGACCAAGGCGATGAAGCCGAAGGCTTGCTGGCCTCCCGTGGTGTCGACCGATACCGGGTAGAACGCCTGATCGCCGAAACCGGCCCCGATCTCACCGACGGCCCAGACCAGACCGCCACCGGCGGCCAGAAGCACGCTGAGCATGCCCATCGGCTCTGCCAGGGCCCGGCCCCAAATCTTGGGGGCCCAGTGGTGGAGGGCACCGACGATCGACAGCAGAGCGGCTGCTGTCACCAGACCACGAACACCCTCGTGGAAGGTGGTGCCGTTCAGCACAAGCGAATTGGTCATGTCGATCGAGCCTGGAAACAGGTTGTCGAGGTAACCCATGACCGGTTCGACGAGACCGAGCAGCGAGGCGACTGTTGCCGTCAGCAACATGACGCCCGACATGAGCACCGCAACCAGGGCGGCCCGTATTTGCAGTGTTCCCCGGCGGAGGCTGTTGGCGCCGAGGCCCAGGACCGCCAGCACCGGTAGCGGTGCAGCCAGAAGCCCGAATACGAGTAGGGCATTGTCGAAGTCGATGGCCCGCTCGGTGGCCATACCGACCACGTCCTGCCCGAAGGCGAGCAACTGGAAGGCTGTGATGGCAACCATGGTGATGCGGCGCTGGAGGACCGGGAATCCGGTGTGAGCACCGATGACGTCGGCGGCGATACCGAGGGCGGGTAGCCCGAGCCAGTAGATGGACGGAGCGAGGCTGATGCCGTCGAGTACGCCGGTCAACACCTCGGTGTCTGCGATGCCGAGGTGGCCGTAGCGCACTCGCAGCAGCACGAGCAGCAGTTCGGCCATAACGATGGGCAGGCTGAAGATCGCGTGTAGCGAGAACATGAAGTAGGCCCACGAGGTGAACGGCATGCGATCCATCGTCATACCCACGGTTCGAGCACCGAGGATTGTGGCGGCCAACACGATCAACGCCCACACGGCGGCACCGATCATCATGGCCAGCGAGCAGGCCCACAGCACGACGAAGTCACGTCGACCGCCGCCGGGGCCGCCGTTGAGGAGGTAGGCGACGATCAGCAGGCCGGTACCCAGCAGCCAGGTCCAGAACGCACCGGAAGCCCCTCGGGCGAAAGCGAGGCTAGGAGCGCCGATTTGCAGCGGCACGATGTAAAGACCGATTCCGACCAGGATGGGAACGATGCCCCCGAAGATCACCAGGTCCCGGCTGATCGACCAGGTCTGGGCGAACTCATCGGCGTCACGGACGATCTGGAAAGCCGAGCCGTCGGATGATTCGAAAGAGGCCACCAAGCCGACGATGAGGCCGGCCACCAGGAATATGATTCCCCCGCCGGTGAACATGCGGCCGATTGGTTTGTGGTCGACGGAACCGAGGAATCCGTCGGGGGTGAACGACGGCACGGCGGCGACATTGGTGCCGTCGGACCCGGTTCCATCTGGGCGAGTTTCAGTTAAAGCCATGAATTCATCTCAAGCCAAGGTGTTGCCGCCTCCGACGGAACTTCCGTGGAGGCCGTTTGCAGATTGTCAGCGTGCCGATGTTCGGCCTGCGGGTACTCGATGGTTTTACGCTCGCCGGCCACGCCCGGGCCCTTCCGGGAGGCGATCACAGCGAGCGCGCCACTATTGCACCCTTGCGGCCAAGTACTGTAACCGCGTCGGACCCGCGATGAGGAAACCGTCATACAACAGACCCCCTCAGCGTCTGACCCGGCAACGTACATCCCATCAACATCGGCGCCACCGTCACCACCCGACCAACTGATCGATGGCCAAGGCCGCGAACAGCACTGTGAGATGGGTGATCGAGAAGGTGAAGTAGCGCAATGATTGCTGTTTCTGGGCTTGTCGATCGGTCTCGGTGAACAGGCGCACCGCACCGCCGGTGAAGGCCACTCCCAGCACCATGGCCACGGCCAGATACAGCCAACCCATGTCGGCCACCCACCAGAAGGCGATGGTCAGTGCCCAGACAACCGTCGAGTAGACAACCATCTGAGCGGCGGTGGACCGATGCCCCTCCACCACGGGCATCATTGGAACCGAAGCGGCGGAGTAGTCGTCTTCGTACTTGATCGCCAACGCCCAGAAATGTGGGGGCGTCCAGAAAAAGATCACAGCGAAGAGGATGAGGGCGGCCCAACCCACGGTGTTGGTGACCGACGACCAGCCGATAAGCACCGGCACAGCTCCGGCCGCCCCACCGATCACGATGTTCTGGGTGGACGTGCGCTTGAGCCACATGGTGTAGACGAACACGTAGAAGGCACAGGCCCCCACGGCCAACACCGCCGATAGAAGGTTCACGAACACGGCCAGCCACACGAAGGACAGAATTTCGATGGCGGCGGCGAAGATCAACGCCTCTTTCGGTTCGACCTCGCCCGTGACCAGCGGCCGACCCTTGGTGCGGTTCATGATCGCATCGATGTCGCGGTCGATGTACATGTTGAATGCGTTGGCACCGCCGGCGGCCAGCGTGCCGCCGATAACGGTGTTGACCATCAGCCAGAGCGACGGCAAACCGCGGTTGGCCACGATCATGGTCGGCACCGTGGTCACCAGAAGCAGCTCGATGATTCGAGGCTTTGTCAGGGCTATGAATGCCCGAACCCGGGATCGCTCAGGGGAAGCTGTCAGCACCAGCCACAAGGGTACTGTGAAACGGCCCGTGCCGTCGGTGGTAGAAGAACTGATTTGCCCCGACGGTGAATCGTAACCGAGCGGTAGTGTGGAGTCGGTGAGTCTGCGCCGTTACCGACAATTGGTGGCCGTAACGACCGTACTTCTGGGCCTGATCATCGTCAGTGGGGCCACGGTCCGGCTCACCAAGGCCGGGCTCGGCTGCACGGAGTGGCCCGAGTGTCACGATGGCCAGTTGCTGCCCTCGGAACAGGACCTGCTCGGCAAGATCGAATACGGCAACCGGGTGTTCTCGGGCTTCATCGGACTGTTCACGTTGGCCGTGGCCATAGGAGCCTGGCGGTTGCGTCGTCGGGTTCCCCGCCCGAGGCCTGATCTGCTGCCCTGGGCCCTTGGTCTGATCGCCGGGTCCGCAGCCCAAATACTGCTCGGACGTGCAGTGGTCGTTCTCGAACTCGATCCCATAGCGGTCGCCGGCCACTATCTCCTTTCGGCGGTGATGCTGTGGAACGCCATCGTGTTGTGGCTGAAGGCCGGATCCGAGCCTGGTCGCCCGGCGCCTCGCGTCAGCCCGTCGGTGCTGTTGCACAGCCGGATCATGATCGTCCTCATCAGCGCCGTGCTCTGTATCGGCACGCTGGTCACAGGCACCGGTCCCAACGGCGGAGACAGCCGAGCCGAACGCCTGGGCTTCGGGTTCACCGCCATCGCCCGCACGCACAGCGTCACGGTGTGGTGCTTCCTGCTGGTGGCCCTGGGGCTGTGGTGGCGGCTGCGGGTTATCCCCGTCGAACGGCTGGCCACACCGAATCTCGACCCCGTCCGACTGTCCCGCCTACTTCTCGCCGTATCAACGGCCCAGGGCGCCATCGGCTACTGGCAGTACCTGACCGGGGTACCCGCCCTGATGGTGTGGTTCCACGTACTCGGGTCGGTTGCGGTGTGGAGCGTGGCCCTGCTGGTTCACTTGAGTCTCTTCGCCCGACGTAGTGCGGCATTGGAGCACTCACCGGGTGAGGGAGCCGGCGAATCAGTAGATGTCGCGGCTGACGTCGTAGTAGGTGTAGAGACGGTGTAGCGCCTGCTGCACCGACAACCACACCACGGTCTCGACGATCTGGGGCGCCGACAGGGATCCGGTTGCCATCTCGATGCTGATCTCGTTGACCTGCGACGGGCTCGGGGCACCGACCTTGGCCAACATGATCGCTGCCGCCTCGACGCTCGACAACTGAGGTGGCAGCGTGGCCGTTTCCGGCGGAGCGGTGGCGAACCGGCCGACCGCCGTCAGCAGCGGATGGCAGATCGGAAGAGCGTCGGTAGGGAAAGAGTGTAGATCTCGGTGGTCGCC
>ENA-ORXM01004851-ORXM01004851.1-marine-metagenome-genome-assembly--contig:-NODE-4851-length-11331-cov-9.134708_pt1 | contig 11331 bp, 11 predicted proteins | sample MGYA00237867_ERZ511480 | MGnify/ENA primary metagenome ERZ511480 (study PRJEB26309, sample SAMN06266103) | marine metagenome | isolation source: Algal blade | place: United Kingdom:Sidmouth, United... | reverse complement strand
AACTTGGTACATTAGGCTTAGGTAAAGCTTTTACAGAATTGCAACTTTGGGCCAAAAACTTAAAAGACCGAGGTATCATATTGGCCATTTGCAGTAAGAATACTGACAGTGTTGCCAAAGAACCATTTGAGAAGCATCCGGATATGGTATTAAGGCTGGATGACATTTCGGTATTTGTAGCTAATTGGGAAAACAAGGCCGATAATATACGTTACATACAAAAGGTCCTTAATATCGGTTTTGATTCTATGGTTTTCTTAGACGATAATCCATTTGAAAGAAATCTAGTAAGACAAGAATTACCTACCGTCACTGTCCCTGAATTACCAGAAGATCCATCTGATTATATTCCCTACTTACAGCAATTCAACTTATTCGAAACAGCATCCTATTCCAAACTAGATTCAGATAGAACTAAAAAGTATCAAGAAGAGGCCAAGCGCGCTGAAATGAAACAATCTTTTACCTCTGTATCAGATTATCTCACAAATCTAAACATGAGTGCTGTCGTAGGTCCTTTTGATGATTTTAATGTGCCGAGAATTGCTCAACTGACTCAGAGATCAAATCAATTCAACTTAAGGACAATCAGATATACAGAAAAGGATATTAAAGACATTATTGCATCAGATACGGTTGATTCTTTATATATTTCTTTGTCAGATAAATATGGGGATTATGGTCTAATAAGCCTAATCATATTAGAAAAAAGAGCTAAGGCCTATTTTATAGATACTTGGATTATGAGCTGCAGAGTCTTGAAGCGTGATGTGGAGAAATATGTACTGAATATAATAGTCGCACAAGCTCGAAACAACGATATTCAAACCATTATTGGAGAAAGAATTCCTACAAAAAAGAATGTCCTCGTAGAAAACCATTATAAAGATTTGGGATTCATTGAGAAGAATAATTTATGGCATTTAGATGTAGAAGCATACGACGATTACGAGACCTATATCACTACAACAGATAAAGCATAATCAAAGAAACATTGACAGGATCAATCACACAAAACTTACTAGGGAACTATAGGTTATTTACAATTCTTGATGAAAAACTTAAAATGAGCCCACATTTTGATGTGTCATTGCATTCGAAATTAGTGGCTTATTGTGATGACTACTGTGCATATCATAACATCACTGATATAAGTTTAAAAGAAAATTACTTTAACTACATAAGCACATATAACAAGGATGCAAGACAGTTTTTGGAATCTGGAAAATATCCTGCCTTTACAGGAAAACCTATCAATATACTTGGTAGACAACAATACAGCATCATCTTGTTACTCAGTACATTCTTAACGAGTCATCGTTTTCGAATTATGCGTCATATTATTAACAAAAGTCACTCTGCTCACAATGCCCTATTCGTAGGCTGTGGCCCTGGATTAGAAATATATTTGTTAAAAAATATAGTGCAAAACATAGTGGCTTATGATCTAGAGTTAGATACATTTCTCCGCTATAAACACAAAGATGTAGATTTTAGAAATGAATATTTTAATGGTTCTGGTACAGAAAAATATGAGAGTATTTACCTCATTGAAATTTTAGAACATTTAGAAAAACCATACGAATTGCTGGCCAATTGTGCTAAGGTTATGACAGACAACGCAGAACTACATTTGACAACGGCTACCAATATCCCACAATTTGATCACCTTTATTATTTTGATAGTGATCATAAGGAATTTGACAGAACTATTAAGGCTATGGGTTTTGAGATTATCTTCTCAGAAGATATTGTTCATGAAGCCATGACAGTTCCTATAGATTCCAAAAACAAGTATTATATCCTAAAAAAGAAAAGCTGATATGTCAAAAAACAAATACATCACAGATGATGCGTTCCATACTATGCTAGAGTACCCATGGAAGAGATGTTATATCGCGCTTATGAGACCATCTGAGCGCATCGAAATAATAGAGGGTGACTACTTATTCTCAAACCATGACAATCAGTTCATAAAAGACCATTGGGATAAAATTAATAAGTTGACATTAATAGATCCCTTTAGGATGGGCCAGTTAATTGACCTTGTTATAGACACCCATAATCTAGACGGTGATATTGTAGAATTTGGTTCCTATAAAGGTGGTAGTGGCATTATGATGGCTTTACAATTAAAAAAACTAGGATCGAAAAAACATATCCACTTGTTTGATAGTTTTGAGGGCTTGCCCCAGCCAGACGAAATTCAAGATAAAGGATATCGCAAAGGACAGTTTAGAAGCAATTTTGATAAGCTATCAGCTTACATCAAAGAACTAGAGCTCAGTGATTATATTACCATACATAAAGGATGGTTTAAAGACACACTACCCCACTATTTAAGTACAAACACAAAAATTTCGTTAATGCATGTGGATTGTGACTTATATACTAGTACAATGGATTGCTTTCCTCAAGTCTACCCTTATCTATGTGAAAAGGGCGCAGTTGTATTAGATGACTTTAATGATGGCGGACGAGGCGAAAAAATAGCCATTACCGAATGTTTAACTAATATAGGGCAAAGTGCTGTTTTTCAATTGAGTTATGCTCCACAATCATTTTTTATCAAGGGCGATACAAACAATAATGGAGCTATAGAAGATGCTGGCATGTATTATAGCTTAAAAAATCTATTATCCAATACCAGTTATAATCGTTGGTTGGAAAAGAATATTGAAGAAGATTATTATTCCAAATTAAAAGCAATAACATAAATGTCTAGAGAAGCATACTTAACTCAGGTAAAAGACATCATAGAAGAGACGCTTGGTTTGACAGATTTGATTGTTACTGAAGAATCCAAAGCTAGTGACATAGAAGATTGGGACTCCATTATGCACGTTGAAATCATTGTTAATATAGAAAACGAATTCGACGTAAAATTTAAGACTTTAGAAATTGAGTCTTTCAAAAATATTGGAGACATCATTACTGGCATCGAAGGGAAGAAATAGCTTAGTCTTTCTTTCCTAAAAAACCGCCATAAAGCAAAGCTATATTAAATTTTTCTCCATACTCAGGCGTAACATCTTCTGAGTACACTGATAATTTCTCTTTGACATAAAGACCACTAGCTTCGATAACATCTACTATCTCCTGTTCGTTTCTAAATAAATAGATATGATCTATAGCTGGCGCATTTGTAGGTGTTGTCATAAAAATTGTACCTCCATCTGCCAATAAAGCAGAAACACCTTTCATCAATTTCACAGGATCTTCGACATGTTCAATCACCTCTCCTATAGTTATAAAATCGAATGATTCTTCTAGTTTGTAATCATAAATGTCTTGGAGCTTATAAACAGCTTCAGTAGGACCCACAAAACTCTTTGCCATACTTAGTGAACTCTCCGAAATGTCCACCATTTCAAAATATGTGTCAGAACCAAACTGCTTTTTTGCTTTGGAAAGGAACAAACCATGACCACCTCCAATCTCCAAGTAGCGTTTAGGTGAATAAGCTTTCAGTTTCTCATCAAAAAACTTCATCATTTTATGATGATGATTCCATAAGAATTCTGACATCAACAAACCGTGCATATAATATTCCATAACATTGGGATTATTGTACACTTTCCTATTTGCATCTTCAAAGGACTTACAAGTATATTCACCCGTTTTCATAAAATGAATGTATTCAAACATCATATCTGAAACCATTCGCAGGTAGGAATCAATCCCATATTCTAAAGACTTATTTTGACTTTCAGCGTAGGTTTTGTAAGTGTCAAAAAACTGCTCGGCCTCATCATAAAAAGTTTTATCTAAGCCAGACAAAGATTTTCTCAATTTTTTGCCATGAACGGCATTCTTACTACCTATAGTTTCAATAATATTAGTTAGTAGTGGTCCCATTATTTCTATCTGTTTTCTTAAATATGTTATTGGAAGTAAAAAAAGGTTTATTAGGTATTAAGTACTTATATATTAAAGCTAATTTGATCTACTATGACATGATTAATCACTCACTTCATTTTAGCCTATAAACTAAAATTAAACAGAACTCATTTTCAACATAATCAATACGCATTCATTAAAAGTGATTACGCATAACCCATACACATCTACTTACATATTATACAAACTATTAATGTGCAAGAAAGTCGCTTACAAATGTATTCAAAACTGCTGAAAAGAAACAAACTCAGCCCTTTGAGATACATAATTAGACTTACCTCTTGTCTATGCAATTGCTTATACACTTGTAGATAAACTACAAGCAATAGCTATATACATCTAACTATCAATTACATTGTTAATCAAAAGTAAGAAGCATACCAATATAAACATGTATTCAGATTAACGATAAAGAGAGAAACTAATACTACTAGAATACCAAATTTAATAAGCTAAATTAATGGCATTAAGTCAAAACAGCAGAGCGACAATCTATTATATTGACCGAATAGAGTATTTAAGCTACACAAGAATTTGTGAGTAATTGAACGCTGGGTAATTGACCATTCTTTTCCAAATATAATTAGAGATGTTTCCTCCAAATTTAAGTCTGTGAATCTGTACATGTACTCATCCAAATAGGTTGTAGATCCTTTAAGCTTTCTGGTATGCCTCTGAAACAGATCGCTTTTTCTCTTCTTTCTTCATAATCCAAGTGTTACAGTTTTCATACCATAATCACGTCCGACTATTTAGGGGGCTGAAACAACTCCTTATTCATAAATTTTTTAAACCAAGAATTTGATTCAGACTCAAGTATAAAGGCTAAAGATATAAAGCAAATAGTCGATAGATTAAATACAATCGATGATCCGACATCTTTAATGGCTGCAAGATATATTAGAAAAGGCTTTACAAAAGATGCTACAGAAACTAAAGAATTTTACAAAGCAATAGGAAAAAGTCTTTATGAACTAAGAAACAAGTCGTTTCCTATAAAATCAGAACTAATCAAATCTATTGGTTCAATATGTACACCAAAAATGACAGGTTCAAAAGTCAAAACCGTTGTCACTTATAACTTTGATGATTTAATTGAAAGAGAATTTGATGATAGGTCAATGGATACACACAGTATATACAATTCTACAGAAATATGTTCAAATGAAGAACTCCCAATATATCACGTTCATGGATTCTTACCTCAAGATGAGACAATGTATGAAGGGTTAGATAGAAGTACTCTTGTATTCTCTGAAGAAGGTTATCATCAAATATATTTAGATTCCTATCATTGGTCTAATTTAGTCCAACTAAATAATTTAAAAGATAATACTTGCATAATGATCGGACTTTCAATGACCGACCCTAATCTTAGGAGGCTATTAGAAATTTCTTCAGGTACAGAAGAAAGAAGTAAGCATTATGCATTTCTTAGACGAATATCTGATGAAAATTTTTGTTACAAAAAGAGTGATAAAGGTAATAGAGTCAAGGCACTTAGAAATGTGGATGGGGCAAAAGAATTCTTAAATACCCATCACGTTTTAAATGAAGAGATAATGGATGAACTTGGTGTAACAATAATTTGGTATGAAGATCATGATGAACTTCCAGGTCTTCTAACTCGAATAAAAAATGGGTAACTGGCCATAACATGCGGTGATCATGTCATGCCTCGCTTTCGCTCCGGCACGCCAGATACCGCAGAACCGTTAGGCACAATATAAATAAAGAAAAACAGGCAATAGAACTGATAAATGAAAATTCAAATTATATACTGTCATCCAAGTAAAAAATCCTATACGTTCGAAATTTTAGAACAGCTGAAATCGAATTTAGAGAAAGAGGAATTAGAATACGAAATTTCAGATCTATATTCGATGAACTTCAAGACTGATATGACGGAGGAAGAATACGAAAGAGAAGGATTAGCAAATATTGATTTACCAATTCCAAATGATGCAAAAGAAGAACATAAGAAATTAAAAAAAGCAGATTGTCTAATTTTCGTTTATCCAGTTTGGTGGAGTGATTGTCCTTCAAAATTGAAGGGTTGGTTTGATAGGGTTTATTCAGTTGGTTATGCTTATGGTCACAATAATTCAAATCAAATTGAGAAAATGGAGATCTTAAAATATGGATTTGTAATTTGTACTGCAGGGCATTCAAACGATTTTCTACAAGAAATTGGAATGGCAGAAAGTATGCGAAATGTAATGATTGATGATAGAATTGGAAAGCGATTCGAAAATAAAGGAATGATAATTTTAGGAGGAACTTTAGACAAAGAAAAAGTGAGACCAATTCAAAGTCAAATTATCGATTCAATCGGAAGTAAAATAAAAGAATACTGTGCCTAACACCGCATAATCACAGAATGCTTCCTTCGTCAGCACTCTGGATATGCAAGATCCGTTATGTATGATTAAGAAAGAAAAATGAACATTGATATAATCTATAGAGACCAGTTTGAAAGAAGTGGAAAATTATTGATAGAAATGCTAACCGAGCAATATGGATATCAATACATTAGTTTTGCTCAAATTGTGAAACGACATATTGAAAACAATTCTGATCTTGGTGTTATAGCAAACGAACACATTAAAAAGGGAGAGTATATTCCAGATGAAATATTTCACTCAATTGTAACAAGCGAAATTAGAAATATTGATTCTACAAAATTATTAATTCAAGCATACCCAAAAACCAAATCTCAGAATGAATTGTTCCAAGGGTTTTGTAAATTAAATAATATAGTTTTAAAGAAAATTTGGTACATGTATGCTTTGAACACCGAATCAAATTTTAGTGTGGATAAAAACTTGCAACTAATAAATGAAAAGTACAAATCAAGTGAGTATATAATTATGAACTCTAACCGAACAAAGAAATCCAATTTGGAAGCGATTGAAAATTTTGAAAATAAGTTAAACGTTATTCAATTTAATTGCGAAGCATTTGGGTTAAATCAAGTAATTGAAAATGAAAAATTAAAAGCAATAATACTCAAGAGCGAAAGCGTGGACAGGCTGCTCTGAACCGAAAGGTTCACCGGGTTCGACTCCCGGCCGAAGGAATACGAACAATATTTCTTCGGCCAGGATAGATAAAATTAAATTATGAATAGTACGGAAGTAAATAAGTATTTCAATTACCACAATGAAAACATCAAATTAATTAAAATTGGATTTGAAGAAATAAGAAGTGCCATTAAGTTTACCGTCAAAAAAAAGAATTCAACTAATGAATATATCTATCTGCAATCAAGCTCTTCCAACGATAGAAAAAAACTCGATGAATTACTAAAATCATATTTTAATATACTTTTAGGAATTCAAGTCTCGTGGGCAGAAGAAAGCTTAAAAAGACTTTTATATGAAAGTGATTTATTTACTGATATACAACGCAATTATATAATTGAGAAACCTTTAGATCAAAAATGGCTTTTGTCTTTAAAAATTATATTTTCAATTGCCTATGATTTAATCCCCACAGGTGATGAAATATGCCAAACAGTAAATATCTCCAATCAGAGAAACAATCTTGGAGATGAACTTGTTGACCAATATGTAGAACTTAAATCAATTATCTCAAGTAATTTAGTTCCAAATTTCTCCCTGCGAAACAAATTGCAACACGGTGAATGGAAGAATGGATTCAAGCCAAGATACTCTAAAGAATACTGCCCTATTATTAGTGCAAAAATTAGTAATGAAAACATTGTCACGACAACATCAAGATATACAATCGTTAATACAATTTATCAAATGTTAGTAGATTTAGGAAGATTTAAAAGTGATCAATTCGCTTTAGATTCGATAAGTACACCATTTGAATTTTATTATGATCGATATAAAAAGAAAATAACTTACGAAGTAGATAAAATACAAAACCATCAAATAGAAAAATTTCTTTTAGATATTGTAGTAAAAGAAAAAGTCGGAATAATGAAGAGGAGTAACCATACATAACACAGCATTATGACAGAATCACTCCTACGTCGTGACTCTGCATATGCATAATCCGTTATGCAGAATGAAAAATAAAATATAGAATCATGTTTGGGGACAATAGAGACAAAATCGTAATTAATGAAAATGCCTATTTCTACAAAAAAAAGGAAAGCAAGAAAATAGCAAAAGCTAAAATTACCGAAGCATTTAAAGCAGTTTCAACTAAGAAACTAAATAATTTCTTACTAAAAGAAGAGAGCAAATCGATTACGATTAAAGGAAAGAAAATCACTTATTCCATCTGTGTATTTAAGGAAGCTCGAAAGCCTACATTTATATCTGAGCATATAGACAAATGGTTAGAAATAAGAATGAGCTATTTATTAATTATTGAATTAGCAGAATATGTGGTTATCTCAAAAAAGAATATCTCAAAACTTAACGATTTCTTAAAACTTTTAGACCCAATTGATTATAGTACGCTATCTTCTCTCTTCATTAATTCCAAGACATCATTTGAATCATTATCACTACAAAACACCAATATTTCAGATTCAGCTTTAAGAAGTAAAAACGTTGCCTCAAATAATTTACAAGATAGCTTATCAACTTTAGGTGCAAGTTCATATGTTATCCAAAACCTTAGATTGAATGATGAAAAAGAAAGAGTTACATTATCACTAAATACGTCCCGAATAAATAAAATGGGCCTAAAGAAAGGGCTAAAAGTATTGTTTGAGTGGTGCATTATACTATGCGATAAAATTGAAAAACATAAACCAATAGAATCATTTTTGTCTGTATTTGCAGCTCCAATTGATTTCCAGAAAGAATCTGCATCGCTAAAACCTATAGCAATCCTACTTGATATTAATCATTTACTAAATTCAATAAATTCTGGAATAATTAGTAGATCATACATTCAAATAGATGGAGAAGAAAGAAATATTGATTTGAACATATTTGCAACAAACTTTAATCGACTAAAACAAGTGAAGTTTGATGCTGGATCAGATTCATATTATATAGATAATACTACGGCTGATGATTTAGAAATTAAAATCAACAAGAACTCAATAACTCTACAATCAAGTAAGCTAAAAAACATTATTCTTGAGTATGACGGTGGCTCAACTAAATCAATCTTGTCTTACATTAATGAAAGGAATGATTTCATAATTAACTTCGAGGATATTGAAATGATCTACACTAAAAGAAAGCTATTCAAAGATCATAGACTTCTTAATAACATACCAAACTTTATTAAAATTTTTGAAACTCATGATGAACTCAATAATACGACATCTGAAAAAGGAAAACCAAAAGCAACATCACGGAAATTTGAAAAGAAATCTGTTTTTGATGTAGTAGAAACTAAATATAAAGACAAATTCGAATACTTCATTTGCGATGACATGGGTAATGAGTGGGCAGATCACATAGGCGTAACTGAAGACTTGGTTGCACTTTATCACTCTAAATCTAAAAGTGCACTATTCTCTGCAAGTGCTTTTCACGATGTAATTGGACAAGCTCAAAAAAATTACGGAATTCTAACACCAAATGCCGAACAATTAGCTAAAAAGAAAACAACCTGGGAAAAATTTTATAAATCAAGCACAAAAATAAAGATGCTTAGAAAAGGTTCTTCAGTTGACGATGCTATCAAGTTATGGAAAGAAAATATCGGAAGTCCAAACTTCAAACGACAAGTAAATATAGTCGTTGACTTTATATCAAAATCAGCTTTAGAAGATCGTTTGGATAAACTAAAAAATGGTGTGTCGTTTTCTGAGAAGAATCAGGTAATCCAAATCTTGTGGTTTATATCTTCATTGATTAATGCATCGCAAGAGTTAGGTATAGAATCAAAAGTAATTTGCAAACCATGAAGCGAGTCACTCTGCATAACACAGCATTATGACAGAATCACTCCTATGTCGTGACTCTGCATATGCATAATCCGTTAGTGTCCATATAAAATCAAAAAAATGAGCAGATCCAAAAAGAAAACCAAAATTACAGGAATAACCACTGCTGAATCCGAAAAAGAAGACAAGCAAGAAGCAAATAGAAAATTAAGACGAAAAACTAAAGAAATATTAAAACAGGGAAAAGAAGAACTTCCAAAACTCAAAGAAGTTTCTAATGTTTGGTCATTTAGTAAGGACGGAAAAAAATACATTAAAGACATGAGTGGTAAAGAGATGCGAAAATGAGAACTTTAAAAATCTACAAAGGTTCAGGCGAATTCAATATAGTTGGGACTAAGGATTGTTCAATTTTTGAATTTAAGCACCGACCAAAAATCATGGTTTGGGAAATGAATTGGAATTCATTATTCAACTTTTTCGTAGGGATACAATCTAAACAAAGAATATTATACTTAGAAGCATATTTCAAACTTGAAGAATCTCTTAACGAAGGAACTTTAAATGAAGAAAACTGTATTGAGCTTCTTGAACCTTTATTGAATCAATTTACAAACGCGAAATACAAAATAGAAATAGAAGAATCAAATGATGCTTATCATATTATTTATCCAGGAGAACCTACATACCAAAACAAAGATAAAACTAAGCACATAATATGGAATTCAATTTGGACAGGTGGCGAACCTTTTCTTTATTCCTTTCAAAATATTAGTAACTCAAACAGGATTGAACATTATCTAAAGAATATAAAAGATGGGCTGAGACCTCAAATTCTAATAATGAAAACAGATGAATCTGAAGTAGAATTTATATTGGATGGTCATCACAAAATGAATGCTTATAATAAAACGAGTATCAAAGCAAACATTGTAAGAATAACTAAACAAAATAATTTCAAAATTTCAGAAGAAAGAATATTCAAAGCGTTTGACAAACTGGAAAATAAAAAGATCGAACCAATAACTACCTCTAAAGAAATGCCAATAGAAACCGATTTAAGAACTAAATTAGAGACACATATAAAAGAAATACGGACACTAACATTAGGTGATGATAGCATATCTACTCCTTCGTCGTAGAGACGCTACATACCATGATCCGTTAGCGGTCAGCAAAAAATGAAAAAATGAAAAAAATATTAATTGTAGTCTTTTTAGCATTTTCGATAAATAGTTACTCCCAGGTGGTGGATAGCATAAAGAATTATGAAATAATTGATTCCTCATTAAACCTATCAATTAACTATAGTGAAAAATGGAGAGAGCAAAAAACGAATCAATCAATCAAATCATCAAATGATCAAAATAAATACACCCCTGTAATTCATATCGAATCAAACCCAAACTATCAAACAGAATTAAATTCGGCTCCTTCTATAGTTACGGCATTAATTGTCACAAAAGATTCAAGTTATGATGTGAAGACAGTAACAGATGAAAGCAAATACTTAGATCAAATAAAATTAGAAATGTTACAGCTATACGGACATTTACAATTTGAAGATGAAATCAATACAACAATAATTGATAATAAGGAACTAA
>ENA-ORXM01004849-ORXM01004849.1-marine-metagenome-genome-assembly--contig:-NODE-4849-length-11338-cov-2.895125_pt1 | contig 11338 bp, 8 predicted proteins | sample MGYA00237867_ERZ511480 | MGnify/ENA primary metagenome ERZ511480 (study PRJEB26309, sample SAMN06266103) | marine metagenome | isolation source: Algal blade | place: United Kingdom:Sidmouth, United... | reverse complement strand
TTATTTTTAACTGTTCAATTACCCTGGCAGGATTGTTAATTATGTTGCGAATCGATGAAGAGGCTTTGACCTTTGATGATGTCTTATTGATAGCGAATAGCTTGAATACACAGATGGGAAGTATTTTTACTATTCAGCAACTGAGGGAGAATATCGCAAATTTGAACGAAATAACCAACCATACAGAGATAGATGAGGAGTCTATAAAAGTTGCAGCGGGTATAGAAGCGGTTGATTTATTGGCAACGGCAACCCAAGTTTTTGAGCACAATGTTCAGTTAAATCAATTGATGGCTGATGAAGAATTGACCAGTCAGCAAAAGCAAGAACAAGCGGTAGAATTAATTGCAAGTGCAAGAAATACCACTTATGAAGGTGCGACCGATTCGGTTGGGATGTTTTCTACTAAAGCGGGTTTAGTCGTAGAGAAGAATGCAGAAGTTGATGTGGATTCGACGCAGGATTTTGGTGATATGTTGACAGAAATGCCGATAGATAATGGGGCTACTTTCTTGATGGAAAAGATGGGGTTGTCGAATTATATTGAAAGTAATAAGGAGGTAATTCGGGAAAAAGTATTTGGTCTCTCTATCGCTGAAACAACAGAAGAAGCACCAGTACAAGAAGTAGTAGATTCCTCGATGGAAGAAAACATTGAGTTTTCAGAACCTATTCTCGAAGTATCGGAAGAATTTGTAGAAACAAATGCAGAAATGGAGATGACAGGAGTAAATTTTCAACAAGAAAATACTGCGGAAGCTCAACATTTGTCCTCTGAAATTGAAAATAATATGAACGCTTTGATGCAGGAGTTGGAGGATTTGAGGAGTAATTTGAGTGGGATTTAAGCTTGTTGTTTTAAAGCAATTTAATAACGATAAAAAAAAGAAAAGATGGAATCAGGATTGGCACCAGGAAAATATTTTGAATTGTCAGATATGTCTTATGACGATATGTCTCCTGTATTACCTGATGGTTGGAGTGTCGTTGATTATTATCAAAACGAAAATACTGGATATTCAGGCATTGCATTTGAAACAAATGATGGTGGAATTGTAGTAGCACATAGAGGATCAGATGATGGAATCGATTGGGCAGGAGCAAATACTAGTATTGTTGCTAAGCGAGTTGCTAACCAATATGAAGATGCAGAAACATTTGTTGATCGAATTTTTGAAAGCAAGCAGCAAAGCATGTACATAGAGCACACAGGACATTCTTTGGGTGGTGCAGTAGCACAAATGGTTGCACATAAATATGACTCAAAAGCAGTAGCTTTTGATCCTCCAGGCACGAAGGAAGTTATTGAAAAGATTCCCTCTTTATCCAATGATGTCAATCATGATAATTTTGAAACTTACATTGTTAGAAATAGCTTCGTTAGCAGTGTAAATACACATATAGGTAATGTAGTAAGAGTCGAGGTAGATATGGTTAATGATACTTGGCTTCCTGATATAATTGATGTGCACGATAGAGAAAATATAGCAACTGTATTTCAAGCTGATGGTAGCGTTAATGAAAGTATGATTGTCGATGGGGCAACTATTCTTGAAATGGGAATGAATATCGCTGCGGATGCTGTTGGAAATAAAATTAACGATGCCCTTAACGTTGTGGATGCAGCTAAGTATACGAAAGAGGTTGTGTCTGATACTGTCGAGACAATCGTCGATACCGCAGAACAAGTTGGCGATTTTGTTCAAGAAACTGCCGAGCAAGTTGGTGGTGTAATTGCTGACGGTGCAGAGTTTGTAGGCGACCAAATAACGAATGGTATAGATAACGTATCTGATGCTGTGGGCGATTTGTTTGGTAATGACAATAGTGCTACGAGTGGAGAGCAAGGGAATGATTCAATGGACGGAAGCGGAATCGCTGCCGAACTCGAAGCCAATATGGATGCCCTCTATCAAAACCTGAATCAATTTGCTGCGGCAGTTGGGAGTATTTGATGAAAACAAGCCTTAAAAACCAAATGAAAATAATTTTTAAACCTTTAAAATAAACAAGTCATGGAAAAGAATAAATTCAACCAAAAAGAGCAAACGAATATCAATCAATCTGACAGTGAAGTACAATTGGATGGTGTTTCCAATATGGAAACTTCTGAAATGGAAGGGACGAACATTGCAGTAGAATTGAAAACCAATATGGATGCATTGCATCAAAATTTGGAAAACTTCAATGCGAATGTTGGAGGAATTTAATTGATGAAGTTTTGAAATAAAAAAAGAATAATTACCATGTCAACACTTTCAGATAAGTTATCCGAAGCGGGACTTGATATTTCACAAAACACCATAGATGGATTGAGTAAAATTGCCAATATGGAGACGACCGATTTCAATGCAATATTGAAAGGGGTCGAAAATATTGCAGGTCATGCGGTGGACAATGAGACTATTTTGAATTTGAAAAAGCATGCGATGCAATTTCAACAATCTATTGTGAAGGATGAAGATTTTGTCGATAAATTGACGGAGGGTTCAGATGCAATGGACGCTTTAAGCAACTTACAAGATACATTGGAATATGGAAAAACGGCAATTGATATTTTTAATAATGTTGGTGGTATGATTGACATTGTTAAAGACGATTCGATGACGGAAGCACAAAAAGTAGAACTATTTGAAGCTAGATTTGATGACTTTAAAGAGCAAGGTGCGGATGTGGTAATGGCGGTTTTTGATTCTACTTTTGGAAGCATTCCTTTGGTCGGTTCTACTTTATCTAACGCAGTTGAAGATAAAATGCGAAACTTTGTGACTTCTGACGATGGATTACAAAAAGTATCCAATGATATTGGAGACTTTTTTGACAGAGGCATTGATAAATTTGCCACAGAAACTGGTTTAAAGCGATGGCTACAAAATCGCTTCAACCAAATGCCTGAAACTACTCCATCTGATTCAAATCCGATGACTGAAGAAGTACTTCAATCCGAAGAAATTATGTCTTCTGAAACAGACTTCGTTTTACCAGATGAATTACCTGCAACAGGAGGGAGCCTTGAAGGTATGGAGGGCGCAAATATCGCTGCTGAACTCGAAGTTAATATGAGTGCATTGTTTCAAAATCTAACCAATTTTACTTCCAGTGTTTCGGGTATTTAAAAAAATAGTATGAGCAAAAACGAACGAACAAAACCAATTCAAGTAACTGCCAAAAACAAGGAATGGGATAGCACCTATCAGTTATTGTCTTGGTGGAAACCTGAGGTAATAAAGAACGCAAAAGTGATGGTCGTAGGAGCAGGAGCATTGGGTAATGAAGTTTTAAAAAATCTGACGTTATTGAATGTGGGCAATATCCTGATTGTTGATTTCGACCATATTGAATATTCTAATTTATCGCGGTCGGTTTTGTATCGAGAGAAAGATTGTGAGCGCAAAGCCTTGAAAGCAGAAATTGCTGCGGAACGCATTAAAGAGATAAATTCTAATGTAAAAGTGATGTATTTAAATGGGGATGTGACCATTGATGTTGGCTTGGGTTTGTTTCGTAGAATGGATGTAATTATTGGTTGTTTAGACAATCGGTTAGCCCGTCTTTTTTTGAATAGAGCATGCTATAAAGTCAAGAAAACCTGGGTAGATGGGGCGATTGAAAATTTAACAGGGCAAGTGGATGTTTACAAACCTTATACGACTTGTTATGAATGTAGTTTGACGAAAGCAGATTGGCAAAACATCAAATTCCGGTTGGGTTGTGTGGACGTGGCGAAGCGCAATTATTCACAAGGCCGGATTCCGACTACCCCTATCTCTTCTTCAATTGTGGCGGCAATACAAACACAGGAAGCATTAAAAGTGGTGAATAAAAACAATAAAAAATTAATGTTGGAATCCTTTTATTATGAAGGTATGAATAACATGGTGTTGCAATTGACGGCCAAGCCTTTGAAAGAGGATTGTCAAAGTCATTTTTCTTATGAAGATATTATAGAGTCACCTCTCAAATCTGCCTCGTCGATTCAAGAAACGCTGGAATGGCTAAAAATTCATTTTAAAGAAGAAGACCCTTTCATTCAATTAGATAATGAAGTAGCACTACGGTTGGTGACCCGACAATCGGAGATAGCTTATGAAGTATGTATTCCAAAGTTGAAATTGACGGATGAAAAAATAAAGGAATACCAAGAAGAAGGTGATGAAGAACTAATGATTACGGAGGAGACAAAAGAAGTCGATGCAGATTTTCCATACCCCAATAAATGCTTGCAAGAAGTAGGTATTCCTCCGCTACACATTATGCAGGTATATGCACAAGGTGATTTTCACTATGTAGAATTGACGGGTGATGAAAGATATTTAAAATTTAGTTGATACAACTTATTTGATATAGATTTTTGAAAATTTACTAAAGACAAAACAAAACCCATTGCAATGGATAAAGAAGTTAATGTTGTTATTCGAATAATGCCGAATGCTGACGATGTTGATGTCAGTTTACCTCTAAATGCCACTCCTTCAGATGTTATAGAAACCTTGTTAGAGGCAGGGCTGGGAACTCCGCGAGTTGATCAACAAGGAAATGCTATTAGTTATCAATTGGTTCCTAAAGGGAGTAATGCTGCGATTGGTGAAGAGCAAACTCTGGGAGAAGGAAAAATTCAAGCTGGAGACATTATTTTAATGATTCCACGAGTAATTGCTGGCGCGATTTAGAAAGACACAAGCAACTGATAATCAGTTGTTCATAGAATTTTATTTTGAATGGAATTAAATGATTGCTTATCGTTTAATGGTATTGTTCATTTTTCAAAAATCAATGCATTTATTGAGATAATGACTTATTTAAACTCACTTAACTAATGGGAATATTTGGAAGAAAAAGTAGAGACCCGCGATTAAAACGCTTGGATATGGAACACCAGTTATTGGAAGACCTGTGCAAGCACAGTGACTTGATATCATACGAAGTTATCAAGCCACGAAGAGGTGTTCCTCCAGATAAATATTTGATTCATTTTGACGTCAAAAGTATCATTGGAATTGAGGAAGAAGGAACGCCTATTTATGGTCAGCGTCATACAGTAAAAATTACGTTGCCATTGGGCTATCCAATGACGAGTTCGCCGATTTGCTATATGGAGACAGATGTTTGGCATCCTAATATTCGTTCATCTGGGGAATACAAAGGTCATATTTGTATCAACGCACAAGTGTTGGGATATTGGCATACGCTGGATATGTTGGTGCAACAAATTGGGGAAATGTTGCAATATAAAAATTATCATGCTTTACAAATTCAGCCTTACCCCGAAGATGCGATTGTGGCAAAATGGGTGCGGGAGTATGCGGAACTAGAAGGTATCGTAGATAAGGAAAAAGGCATTGTTATAGATGACCGTTCGCTGCTTAATCCAACACAAAAATGGTTGTCAAGTCGTAGCAAAAAGAGTAAGATAGTGATACGTGGAATCAGACCTAAGGAATGAGTAACGGGAATTTATCAATATGTTTCACAAAAAAAATAAGAATAAAATTTGAACAAGTCAGTAAAAAATTATCAGTTCATACAGCGGTTTCTTAGGGTGTTTACCCTTTGGGTCGCTTGCGTCGTTTTAAGCATTGGACAAAGTGGAACTCGACAATTTGAATATCATAAATCTGGTGGAACAGTTAATGTACAAATAAGCATTGTAAATAGCGGGGACAAAGTGGTTTTACAAGATGATGAACCTCATAATCTCGTGATTGACTTAAATGGAATCTCATTAAAACAATTGAATCAGCCCGCATTTGTAAATATTACTTATAGTGGTTTAAAATTGGGATTGAAGACTTCAAACTATCAGACAGTTAAGCAAAAAGGACATCGGTTTTTCAATTTGATTGTCCCAACAGATGCTAAATATATGCCTAATAATTTAGCAGGTCTATCATTAAAAAATAATGCGCCAATTGATGTTTATACCAATAATGAAGCGGAACACATGCAGTCTGCGTCTATTCGCTACCAAATTGAGACCTTGACGGAGAAAGAAATAGAAGGGAAATTGCATTCTCATTTCAGGATTTATGAAGGAGATGGTGGACCAAAGTATGATGCTAAAATAAAAAAAGGACCGAAGTCAATTCCCTATAAAATTATTCCGAATAGCGAGTATGTTGAGTTGAATCGACGAAAAAAGGAAGCAGCCCGTAAGTTGGAAAACATCAATGGATTAGAGAAATGCGGGGATATTTATATTCAAGAATGTAGAGAATATTTAAATGATTATAGTGATTTGGATAAAAAGGTGACTGGAGATATTCGCGACGTTTTGAATAACTGTCAAAAATCAACTTCACCTCCAACTAATCCGGAGCAAGCTTTATACGCCAAATATCGCCATACCAATGTTGTGAATGGAGATGTAGAAAGTGCAATTATATTAGCCCGTCAGTATGTTAGCGAATATGAGATGGTGAATGAATCTAATTATGCTAAAGTGCTTTATTTTTTGGGGATTGAATTGGATGATGGAGAAGAAAGAAAGAAGATTATTGGAATATATGAGCGACAAACGGGTAAGGAATTTAAGCCAAAACCGATTCCTGACCCTGAAGATTCAGAAGGGAGGGATACGATTTCTAAACGTAACTCTGATGAAACAGAAGAGGAAAGGGATACGACTACCGAAACAAAAAATGAGAACAATGTTGAACTTGATACAACTGAAGAGTACATCAATCCTGAAGGCGAATTAAGCCTTGAAAGCCACGCCATCGTCGTCAAAAATGTCAAGCATGGCAAAAAGCCTTATATGATGTCCTTGTATTCAGAAGAGCATTATAGCATGGATGCAGATGTAGAAGAAAGACCAAGTTCTATTGCCGACAAAACGTTTGAGGGGGCTTATTTTAAATGGCGATTCAAGGATTTAGGAGCTTACCCTGAAGGCAATTATTATGTCGAAGTTGTCGATGCAGATTACAATAGAGTTGCCATATTAGCTGAACCATTTTATTTTAAACCACCGTCAAATTTGACTTGGTTTTACCTATTGGTGGTGGGAGGTCTTGGTTATGGAGTCTATTTTTTATACAAAAAATACTTTGTCATTTAATTTATGAAAAAGCAACAAATAATAAATTGGATTGGCGGTATCTTAATATTGCTGATTAGTAGTCAACTTCAGGCACAAGAGTATTTTGCGTATGAAGATAAATATTGTGGGAAGTACCAATTGGAGGTACTGCTTGGTGATGTCCAGATAGATAACTGGTCAGATATTGTGATTGATTTTAATGAAATTGAGCAGAAAAAGGTGGAATTAAGTATAAAGTTGAGTGATTTAATAATGGGATTTGACCAATCAGATTGCAAAAAAAAGAAGAGTAAAAATCATGATAAAAATTATTTCATTCAATTAAAAGATGTCTCAATTCTTCAAAAAAAATCAACTGTTCGGTGGACAAATTGGTCAAATCTACAAGTTGGGAGTAAAAACGAAGACTCTAAAGAATCGATTTTAAAAGGCGTGATTGATGTTGGAAATATCAAGGAACAAACGAAAGAATCTGTGATTATTGCATTTCAGGTGAATAATGAAACGGGCAAAGTTCAGGATATAGAGGATGTAAAATTAAACTTACAAATAATTCCTCTGAAGACACCGGTGTCCGTCAACAGACAGGTTGATTCTATTGCTATAAGCCCTCAAGATACGGACAAAAGGAGAGTCGAAACAGGGGCAGTGACTGAACTAACGAAGTCAGAAGAAGCGCAAAATTTATGGAGTCAAATTGTAGATGTTGTAGAAAGCAAGGATTTTGAATCTTTGAGAAAATTAACCTATCTATACAGAATTAATTACGATAGTAGCTTTCCGAATTATGAAATAGTCTGGTATTATTCCATCCGGTATGCCAAAGATAAAAGCAATCAGAAAACACTCTGCTATCGCTATCAGCAACAATTTTCAAATGGCGCATTAGAAAAAGAGGTAGCAGATATTTGTACTACTTTTGAAAACAAAAAAAATAATGTAAACGAACAGGATGAAATTGCTTATTGGGCAGATAAAATTTTACCTCAAAATACACCTGCCGCTTATCAGAATTATTTAAAAAAATATAAAGAAACAGGAGTTTTTGCGACTGATGCACAAAAAAAAATAGAAGAGTTTTTGATTACTGAAAATGCACGACGTAGGCAGGATAGTATCAGCTTCTTAATGAAATATACTTATTCGGGCAATGAAATGCAAGTGCCAATCATAGAAATATTAGAGGGAGAACAATACATTTTAGATACCATTCGGCCAAATATATTAGGTGTGGACATTCGACTACAGGCAGAGCAATCTGCCCGTTTACGATTTAGTGTACCAGATAGTCCATGGAAAGTTACGGAAGTAGAAATTGATTTAAAAACACCGCCGCTTTCTACTGAAATCATCAGAGATGAAGCGCACAAGTCGGTTCAGTTTACCAAGATAAAAGATGGAAAACCGCCTTATCGAGTTGAGTTGATAAACTTTGACGAAGGTAGAGTAGTGCGCGTTTATGAGCTGATGGAAGCAACCCCGAATTGGGAATTTAGGTACGATACCTTGCAACAGCTACCTACTGGAAATTACAAAATTCGGTTAAAAGACCAATCTGGCATTAATAATAATCAATTTATTAGCGACTCTTTTTTTGTTGAAATAATACCACCTAAATCCTGGTGGATGTACGTTCTACCAGCAGGTATTTTATCATTATTAGCCATTGCATTATTTTATAAATGGACTAGTAAACGTAAGGAAAAGGTTGTACCATCAACAGTACAAAAAACAAGAGAAAGCGAGGCAGAAATTTTGGAGACAGTGGCGACCGTAAAGACAGAGGAGACGGCTAATGTAGTAAAGAAATCTTCTATTAGAAAGCGAATAACCGTACACGGAAAACGAGATACTGAAAAGGATAAGGCCATCGTTACGATTGATAATTTATTAGTAGATGGAGTTGATTATTTAACTGTAGACTTGGGAGATTTGTGGCAGGAATCAACCATTTCCACTCTTTTCATTCATCCAAAATGCGTAGAACAAATAGACGATTTCGTTTTTAAAAATGCCAATATTCATTTGTTGCCAAGTGGTTCCATGCCAGAAATCGGTGGTTTTCTACTGGGTAAATATGTAGAGAATGAGGGGCAATATCAATTGACTTTAGAAGAGTTCATTGACATTGAATCGGAAGATAATAATGTATATCAAATTTCTTTTGGTGCGAAAGCTTGGAGTAAGTTGGAGAAAAAAATGGAACAAGGAAAAGATGAATCCTACAAGCTGATTGGTTGGTTTCATACACATCCTGGACATGGGTTGTTTTTGTCACGTCCAGATTTGAATATTCATCAAAATTTCTTCAATCGTCCTTTTCAGTTTGCTATGGAAATTGATAATGTACAAAGTGAGCGAAATCCGACCTATGATGTTGGCTTTTTTACTCAACAGCCTTCAGGCGAAATAAATAATGTGAAAAAGCTAAAAAATGGCTGGTTTCAATGGTCAACATTGTATAGCTAAGATTTTCTACAAAACGAAACAAAATGAAAAAACACCTAAGATTTCTTTTATATAGTGGTCTATTCCTTTATTGTTTAACAACAAGCGCACAGTCAGAGCGAGGTCGCATTATTTTTGATATAGAGACCATTGTTGCGAACGAAAAAGAGAAGGAGATTGATTTATTTTTATCTGCTTATAACCGTCAACCAAATGGAGACTTGGAAGGGTTGGTCGTGGCGAATCCAGAGCGATTTATCATAACAGAAACAATAGCTGGAGAGACAAAACAAATGCCGATTCAGGAGGTAACCTATATATCAGAAAATATTGATTATACTAAAAATCTGATTTACTTGATGATTGAGGTCAGTGAATCAATGAATCAAAAAGGGTACGCGAAAGCGAAAAGTATCATCAAAGAATTATTCCTTTCAAACAGTTTGGTTGGGAATAGGAATCAGCAAGTTCGGGTAGCTTGGTTCAATGAGCAAATTATTGGAAATGAATCCGTCGATTTGAAAGATGGTTATAAAGATTTTGTTGAAAAAGAGCAAATAATTAGTGGGGGAAGTTTTAACCCAACAGCAAACTTGAATCAATCTTTATTGACCGTTATCGCAGAACTATCAGAAACGGCAAACAATAGTAAAAAAATAATTTTGTTATTCACTGATGGACGGTCTTTGTCCGAGCAAGCGGAAGAGCAGGCAGCTTTAAGAGCTTCAATAGGAAGTTTAGGAAATGATTTTCAACTATATATTATTGGTATGGGGGACATTGCCAATAAGGTTACTTTAGATAGTATTTGTAAAATGACTCCGAGCCCTAAAGATTTTTATGATGAAGAAAAATTCCCAGATCAAGTAATTACCAATTTGTTAAGAGGAGTAGGCGAACCTATTGAAAATTTAAAAATTTCAGTAAATACCCATAAAGAGCGATTGGGAAATGAAACCCGTAAATACAGTGTTGAGTACCGAGGTGAACGGCAATCTAAAGTGATTAAAGAAGCAGTTTTTAGTCCCTCAAGTAGTATCGCAGATATTCGCCCAGAGCAGTTGATTGAGTTAAGTTTTCAAAAAACATTAATGATAGGAGTAGGGATTATTTTGGGATTTTTAGGGATTTTTTCGATAGCGATTCCTTTGTTCAATCAATTTTATTTTAAACAGAATCACGTTAAAAAATATGGAAACATCAAGAAGCCAGGAATTACCACATCCGATCCTCTGACAATGCAACCGATTGAAGATGATGAAATGGTTGTTGTAATGGGTAATAAGATTATGTCTTTAGACACTTGGAAGTACCTCAGAAAAAATGGACAAGGAGAAACGGCAAAAGACTATGGAGATTTTTTTGAAAAACAATTAACGGGTAGTTTTTTTAGCCAGCGAGGGCTTTTTCAACGGCTTAATTGGTTGTGGTTTGGTCTATTGGGAGGCTTCATTGCTTGGGGTACTGATGTTTTGCTTGGGCAAGTTGAGATTGGCTTTTATTCTGATTTCCTCAAGTCGCTATTGGATACGTCGGCAAAGCAAATTTCACCAGCTATCTATGCAGGTACGATGACGGGCATATCGCTCGGGTTTGGTATTTGTTCAACTTTGGCGCTAGTGGACGAATTAGGACAAAGCCGAAAATTCAGTATTATTAGAGTTTTAAAACGTATCGTTGTCGGGACCTTGATTGCCATTCCAGTCTTTTTTTTAGAATCTTACCTAACGACGGCAGTTTTAAATTATAACTATTTAGGAGGTTTGGTCGGTTGGACTATTTTCGGTACGGCAATTGGCTTGGTCGTGACCTTATTTTCAATTATAGAAAAGAAAAATGGTTTGATAGGTG
>ENA-ORXM01004847-ORXM01004847.1-marine-metagenome-genome-assembly--contig:-NODE-4847-length-11340-cov-4.061085_pt1 | contig 11340 bp, 6 predicted proteins | sample MGYA00237867_ERZ511480 | MGnify/ENA primary metagenome ERZ511480 (study PRJEB26309, sample SAMN06266103) | marine metagenome | isolation source: Algal blade | place: United Kingdom:Sidmouth, United... | reverse complement strand
TCTAGACCATTATGTTCCACAGTATCTAAAATACCATCATTGTCGTCATCTAGGTCATCTACATCTGGTACTCCATCACCATCCGTATCATTTACATCCCTATAATCTACATCACCACCGGTTGAAATATCTCCGTCCGTATCTGGTAAAGAAGAAGGGTTTGTTCCATTTTGTGCCGCACCATCAGCGGCAACCCCATCAGAAATAGTATCAAAATTGTCATCTATTCCATCAAAGTCTGAATCATTGCCCGAGGCTGTAATTCCACCAAATGCCTCATTGGTATCACTTTGACCATCATTATCACTGTCTGAATCTAGATAATCTGGAACCATATCGCTATTTGTCAATACCCCATCAGAATTAACAACCTCTGTATTATCCAGTCCATTGCCATAAGCCGTGTCAATACCATTGGCATCAACATTGCCCGTCGGAGGTATGTACCCTAAAGTAGATTGTGCTTCAATATTATCCGATATGCCATCATTGTCTGAATCTAGGTCATACGCATTTGGTATATTATCACCATCTGCATCAAATTCCGGCTGCACGTTACCATCATCATTACCAATGGTGTTATCATTATCATTATCATCAATGGAAGCTGGCACTCCGTCACCATCTGCATCGGCATTTGGGTTTAAACCATTATTTTCAGCGGTGTCGAGAATACCATCATTATCATCATCTAAATCTACGCTATTATCGATACCGTCTCCATCCCAATCTAAAGGATTGGCTTGTATTTCGCAGCCAAAACCATCATTTTGACCTGAAGGGTCTGCTAAAAAAGTTTTTGTGAAATCTGAGCCGTTTGTTGCGTTTGCGACATCCGTTATTCTGAAAATATCACCAATTGCATTATTAAAAGCATAGAAATTCCCAGTTCTATCCTGCCAAACGGCACCATATCCGCCTGTTGGGAGGTCTGTATTGCTAGTGCTGTTTTGTAGGGTTAGGTCGAAACGTTCGGAAACACCGGTAATTAAACTTACCTTGGATAACCTTGGTGTAGATCCATTAGTCGACATTCCGTAGACAAAGTCTCCAATGAGTGCGTAATCTGCAGCTCCTGTGAATGTACCTGTAACCGCTACATTGGTAGCATTTACTGTTGCCGGATAACTACTGATCCCGGTAACATCAAAAGTAACGATCGTGTTATTTCTTATGTATCCTACTTTTTCTTCATAAGAAAAGAGTACAAATGTAGAACTTTGTGCTGCACCACTAATGGTAATTTCCCCGACAAAATCGAAGTTATTTGCCGGATCGTAAACTCTAAGTATATTACTATTACTAGTAGCATATGAATATACATAACCAGTTAAGGCGTTATAAGCCGAGTTTGTTGCGGATGCATTTGACACCCCCTCTAAACTTCCGATCAAGACATACTCTAAAGTAAAGGGATTATACCTGTAAACTTCTGCAACTCCGGTTCCTCCATTTCCTCTTGTCTGATACAAGGTGTTAACAATGCCACAATCTATGGAACCCACAAAATTATCACGGTAATCAACGTCCCCACCTGTAGAAACATCACCGTCCGTATCAGGAAAATTATCCGTTTGGGTATCATCAAAAGAGCCATTAACATCTGTATAGTCATCGGTGTTCTCGCTATTATTGTCAAGTCCGTTAGCACCTACATTTCCGCTCAAGAATAATCCAGCTTCGGCCGTATCATCACCTCCATTGTTATCACTGTCTAAGTCGAGATAGTCTGGATTATCAATGTTGTCAGTATTAATAGGATCTAAGCCACCTGAATAAGCTGAATCTACGCCTCCATTTGATGATGCATCACCATTTGGGGCTATATAAGCCGAAGTGGATTGCGCTTCGATATTATCCGGAATTCCATCCCCATCGGAATCTAAATCTTTATCGTTTGGGATACCATCACCATCAATATCACCGGTCCCTTCTATACTATCTAAAATACCATCATTATCATCATCTAAATCGGCTGTATCATCTATACCATCACCGTCCGTATCTGTCGGGGGTGCAGAACAAGCTGTCGACACGTTATTATCACTAACATCTGCGTTTGTACCTGTATAACCGTCCGTATTTCCGGTTGCGCGACCATTGTTTGAATCATATCCGGTACCAGCAAGCTCTCCAGAAATAGTTGTACTTTCTGTAAAACCGGCTTCAAGAACATCTGCACAGCCATCACCGTCAGCATCCGTATCTATATGATTTTCAATGCCATCTAAATCTGTATCAAAATTATCGTTTATGCTATCACCGTTTGAATCAACGTACCCAGGAAAATCAGGGTCTTGGTAATCTGAAACCCCATCTCCATCAGCGTCTAAGTTTGGGTCAACGCCTCCTGGAGTTTCCTCAATATCTAAAATGCCATCATTATCATCGTCTTCATCATTTATATCGGTTACGCCATCACCATCTATATCCGATGAAGCATAAATGGCTGCTGTAAACTGGTCATCATCATTTGCTATGACATCACCATCCACTCCTGCAACATCAGAAGCGGAACCCCCTAAAGCTGAAGAAGGTGAACTTGCAGTAGCTACTGCTATTCTAAAGTTTTGCGAAGTAGTAATACCAATATCTGATAGTGGCACATACCAATCTATGAATATAGGATTATCCCCGGAGCAACCGGGATTCGTATTTAAAGCATCCGAACGCTGACTGTTGGTATCAGTACCATAAGTTCCAATATTGATACCACCAGTTGTGCCATCAACATTTTCAACGAGAACATCATTGTTATTACCACTACCGTATATCACCTCTCTTTCAAATCCTGGATTACCAGAAACGCTATTAGGATCAGATGGACCAAAAGCTAAATCGGTATCAAATAGGAAACTATAGCCAAAAGCCCCATTGGCTTGTCTGGCAATTCGCATTCTAAAAATCATCAACTCATCACCATTGTCAGGAATACCATCAGGGTCAGAGATATAATAATAGCCTCCCGCTGAACCAGTGGCCGAATCACCCACTATGTCCGAAGCTCCACAGCTAGCGCCGGTCTGTTGATCCGCATCAGGCTCTGGTACCAGCTCAGGAACCGGGATAAATGGAATCTCAAATTCCGAGAGTTCATGGCCACCGGTAAAGGTAGCACCAGAACTGCTAATCCAGCCGTCACCATTCGGATCCATTGGATTTACGGTCGGGGATGCTGGGGAATATATTTGACCTGGATTTTGAGCAACAGCTATTTGAACTGAAAATAGAATGAATATAAAAATCAAAGGAATACCTTGAAAGAAAGAACGATTGGGGGAATCTCTTTTCATAATAGGAGAATGGCTAGTTATTTTATCAGCCGATAACTGACATGTTTCAAATTATTGCAAGGTTTATTATTTTTGCCAATTGTCAGTATAATTGTTGTCTAGACAGAGGAACTTGTTGTAAACTTATACTTACACGGATAAAAACCAATGCAGCATTGGTCTCACTATATAGTATTTCTTTTTGTGAACATGAATTAATGGTTGTAAATCCGGTAGCTTTCTGAAGAAATATGATTGTATGCTAGAAAGGGCCTTTACTTTATAGCTATCACAAAAACATTTAGGTTTTTCTATTTGCTTACTTCGTGCACTTCAGGTATTATTTTCTAGTAAATTATATTTCTATAATAAGCTTCTCGAAATTGGCTTAGAGGTTAAGAAAATAAACTGAGTAACATATAAGAAGCGTTTTTTGGGACACGGCCAATTTTCTTCATTTGTTCTTTCTAACGACCTCTTTTCAGAGTATGTTTTATATAAAAAATCCGACACTAATTTTTCTTGACCCGATAGGTTATCCTTCTATTGGTAATAACCGTATTGACCCGTACCGTTAAAGTGGCGGCATCGGATATTGTAGGGCCACAAACATAGTTGTCGGAGGTGATAAATACCCTATACTGATTTCCATTGTCGGAAGGCGTCGCCAAGGTAATGACCAAGGTCTCGGTACTCGTGCCGGTATGGATTCCAGAATCGGTCAAATCGACCCAAACGGAACCGTTGAACAATTGCCATTGATTGCTATCAGCATTCGATGCAGTCACGGTAAATGCTGTGCTACAGCCAGGGCAGATTGTTGTATCGACGGGTTGTGTCGAAATGACCGGCAGGGTATTCTCAACATAATCCGGTGTGCCATTGCCTCCAACGTCGGCCGCGACGGAATAAGTAGCAGCCGACACCCTGCCATTGACATCCGTCACCGGTGGGTCTCCAGTTCCGTAATACTCATTGTCCCCTCCATCTGCATTGGCATCGGCATAGGCCTCATTGGCATCGCTACATCCGTCATTGTCACTATCGGTGTCGAGATAGTTTGGGGGAGCTGTTGCGTCCGTATCAACAATTGTATAGTTTATTACTCCGCTTTCTGCACTTGTTTCTACGTTGTTCGCCAGGCCATTTGCTCCGTAGACACTTGTTACCGCTCCATCTATATGGCTTTGATTATGTCCGGCCTCGACTGCATCATAGATACCGTCGTTATCACTGTCCAAATCGAGGTGATTGGCCACACCATCGGAATCGATGTCAATCCCATAATTCACGGGATTGTTATAGTTCGTTAGGCAACTGAATTCAATATTATGCTGCCTACCCGATGCAGAGGCACCTGCCACCCTTGCTTCACCACCGACGCGGATCGACATCGATGATTTTGAGGTATAGTCAACACCGAAGTTTACTTGCGGGTTTCCGTTTCCAGCACCGGTGTATTCTGTAGTGCCGGCTGTACCGATTACCCAGGAACCATCTGTTGACATAGTCAACTCGCTCGGGTTCGATATTGTATAACTGGTCGGATTGTCGGTCCATAGTTGTTCGGCATAATTGGCGTTACCGTCAATATCGTTCAAATTCATAAAAAATTTGTCAATGACCTGCGGGGTCGTACTTCCAGTCAGAACAAATTCTATATTATATTCTATATAGCCCCTATCGCCAGGATTCGTCAGGTTAAAGGCTGTTTGCGGTCGAAAGGCAGAGGCATTCGATGAATTGTTATCCACACTGGCCACCGTTGCATTAAAGGTCTGGACTATAGTCACTATTGCGTCTGTACCGGTCGCTACATTGGGTATTCGATATCGCGCACCTTGCTGCAAATCGGTACCGGACAATAGTATCGATGCGGCGCTAAAATCTAAAACCGTCTCGCCCCCACAGGCCGGTTGGCTATTGCCTACAATAGAATTCAGTTCATCGGCATCAGGTATCCCGTCGTTATCGTCATCCAAATCAGCTTTGTCGGACACACCATCATTGTCGCTGTCGTCTTGAACATATACCGTAACTACGGCAATATCACATAGTGCGGGACTGTTTGCATCGCAGATCTGGTACTCAAAAGTATCGATCCCAACAAAATATGCGTCGGGTTCATAAGTCAACATACCACTGCTGATGACAACGGTTCCGTTGGAAGGCTGTGCCAATCCGGCATTACTTAAAGTGGTTGCGACAATGTCTGCTTCCCTATCCGTGTCATTGTTCAAGACATCGAGTATATTGCCGGTACTGTTTTCTATTACCTCAAAATAGTCATCGACCGCACAGGGAATAGCTGGTACCTTAATAATATTATTTTGATCCGTGATTACGGCACAGCCGGATAATGGGGCAATGCCAAGCTGATACTCACCGGGAGAATCAATAGTAACATCGTACATTGCAATTCCGGATATTTGTGAGAGACCGTTTGCCGGAAATACAACACCCGGTGTCAAAGAATACCATGTATACTCGGCACTTGGCGAATTGAACTCCGCGGTCAACGTCCTTGTTTCACCCGAACTACACGAATCGAAAGGAACGATGGCAGATGAATTGTCTATTGCCGTATTTACCTCTGAACTGGCGCTACTCCCTAAAAAATCATAAGGTCCTGCAAAATCCTTTAATGTTGAAGTAAAGGATGAAGAGGTTCTAGACTTGGCCAAAATTGCACTAAAGGGAGAATCACAGGCGGCAGTAGCGCCAAATAACAATTCAGGATCAAAGCCCAATTGTCTAAAGTTCAATCCTACTTCAGCCAAATACCCGTTTAAATAGCTGTTAGAATAGCCCGAGGTATTTGTTGTGCCCCATGGAGGCGCTGTGGTGACCAAGGTGTTCACATGGCTTAACATTGCCCCTGGAGGTACTATAATTTCTCCATAACCGTAGGTAGATCCTCCATTTATATTTGAACCCCAAGTAAATGTCGAAGTGCCGCCCGGAGAGGTGCCTGGGTTAAAAGTGGCCCGATCTACCCATAATCGAACCTCCAACCCGGAAACGCCCCCTCCAGTGTATGCAAACCCGATGATCATATCACCTACTTGGGTCACATTACCGCTGGCATCAAATTCCCAGGCCGTATGTCCTTCTTGGCTACCGGAATTTGTAAATCCGGTAGCTGTCGCGGCTATCTCTGAGACAAATAGTTCAAAATCAACAAAGTGATTTCCTGAAGAGGATAAGGTGGAAATCATCAGGTCTACCCAAAGGTCATCCGAGGTGCCCGTACCATCTCTCCGCATATGCACCCCGACATCCACGATATCCGTTTTGGCAGGCAAAGGCCCGCTTGAAGCACCCCATGATGTCGTAGGGTTATCCCCATTTTTCCCCCCGGTAAAGGTCGTCAGGTCAGCAGACGATCGGTTGGTGTAATCACGGCCATATCGCGAACTGTACCACAAATAGCCGTTGTTCGCAAAATAGTTGGGCAAACTTTGTCTGAGGTCAAATGCAATATTATTACCTGCTGCCAATTGAACCCCATAATTCATTGAAGCCGCCGTGACTTCATCAATGACTCCTGATCCGGTGGACCCGTTGTAGAACCAATCATCCGTATTTAATCCCGAGGTGATATCCCCTGAGTAGGTATCGGCCTCTATACCAAAATTAGCACCGGCGCCCGTTTGCCCAAAAATAGATGGAGCAACGGCCAAAAGTAGGGTGCCAAGAAAAAGATGCCATTTGACATTAAGTATACGACGGCCTAAAAAATATGTCTTATAACAAGAATTTGATATCATATATGTGGCCACCCAGGATGTTTACCTCATCTTCCGGTAGATTAATGGTTAGTGAGTGTAATTTGGTTAAACCTTAGCGATAATAAAAGTAAATGTTGCGAACTTCTACTATTATGTTGGCTCACAGGGAATTATATGTGGCTTGAGTTGGTTTTCCTACATAAATCGATTTTCCTACAAGCAATTCATCGAAAACACTCCAAAAGAATCCTTATGTAGCCTTGGTATATATTGGTTTGAGTGCGTAAAAGTTAACTTCTTTTGGTATTTGCTTTGTGCTAGTCACTCGTTCATGCATGGAATGCCTTAATAATTCAATTAGGGGGTTTAATTCGACGAATTATCAAAGGGCATCAATTTTTACGTCATTGCTACCTAGGTGGTAGTTATGGGGCAAAGCGTCATGTGTTTCTTCGAATTAATGCACGTGAAACGCCTTCCCAAGAAAAAAGTCCCCTCTCGGGGACTTCTCTTTATTACAATGGTGGAATCGAAGAACCTATTCGATCGGTTTCACGATTTCCTCGATTTCTTCGGTCCGCTTCTTTATTTTTTCCTTGCCCTTCTTGATAATATCCTCCAGTTCATTTAATTTTTCCTCAGCCTTTGTAATTTTCCCCTCTTTTTCCGTTAAGATTTCCTCGTCGACCGTCTTCTCTTGACGCTGCTGTTCGACTCTTTCACGGGCCTTTTTTATTTTATCCCTTCCGTTTCTGACCATTTCCTCTTTTTCGCGAAAACTTCTATCGGTTTCCTCTGCTTTTTCCTTGGCCATCGAAGCACGATATTGCCCGAACTCACGACCCGTCATATCGCCTTTGTCCCTTCCGTATGCGTTGCCTTTATTTTCTTTTTCCTTGGCTTCTTTGGCCTCCTTGGCCCTCTTTGGGCCGTCAAGATCATCGGCTACATCCCCAGCCTCTTCCTTAGCTTCCTTCTTCAATTCCTTTTCTTCTTTTCTGAGGGCCTTTTCCTCTTTCCTTAACTCTTTTTTGAGCTCTTTGGCCTCTTTCTTACTTTCGTTGATATCGGCCTCCTTGTCATTGATTTTTTCTTTCTTTTCCTTTATTTCGGACTTTTTTTCCTGTGACTTTCCCTGTGCCTGTAAGGAAGTACAACATAGGCCGAAAATGAATAGAGCCAGTGTGGTTGATTTTATGATATTGTTCATCTTGATCATTGTTTAAAATTATATGTTATCCAATTCTTGCAAAGCCTCTTCGACATCATTGGCTTTTTGCTCAACTTCCTCCAATGTTTCGTCAATAGCTTCTTCAACCGACTCGATCTTATCAAGCGTTGCGTCCAATTCTTCTTGTTCTTTTTTGGTTTCCTTACAGGAAATTATACCCATGAAAAGTAGGCATACAACCAACGTACCAAGTTTCTTCATTGTAATTGTTTTAAATGATTAGTATCCCATAAACGATTGAAATGGGTTTAAATTGCCTGATTTTATGGCGTTTACATCAAGTCCTAATAATCTTTCGGTGGGGCCCTGCACTTTTGAATTGCCCCTTTTTGAAAAATGTCGGACTTGAATAATGGTTTGAGGGAATAAAATCTTTTAATGTTTGGTTTTTGTAGATATTCCGGAACATCCTAGTATAAGGATTCTAAAATGCTTTCGACAACAATAAGTAGTGCTATTTTCTAGTGCTGGTAGGAAAAAGGTTTCAAAGTAGAGAAATACTTAGTAGTTGATTGTGGAACCTACAATATTTTAATAAAAATAGCATTATGGTTCTTAGACCTAACTAACCATTACGTTTATGTATAAAATTGAGATAAAGGGCCCATCTGAGGAACTGCAAAGAATTTCAATATTTCTGGACAACAATCACATAAAACACAGTATTGTTGATGACAAGCAAGATTCTATTCTTGAAGAAATCGAGGGAACTATCGATTGGCCGTTTTAGTCAATTTGGATGACCAATTACTTGGGTCAACTTAAAACTGAGTATCCCCTCGAAAATGACCTCCTCCCATATTTAGGTACCGGTCATAACTAGAGAATCCGGGCTTTTTCGAACTTTATGATAAAGTCGTAATCAAGCTCTCGAAGATAGATATCCGTCGACTTGTAGGATTTCAATAGAAACTTGGAAATGTACTTTTGTGTGGTAAAGTAATTCTTTTGCGTTCCCCATTTTAATTTACCGGTCATATCCTCGTTATGATAGTCAACAATATCCATAACTGAACGTCTGGTATCGTCTTTACCTAGGTATCTGGCCTTAATGGCTTGGGCCGTAATGAGTTTACCTTCCGTCTTTAAATCGCTGTAACATCCAAAAATATGGTTGTAGGTTTCGTCCAAATAGCTATTGAGTATTCGAGACTTTTGGCTTGTTCCCTTGGCCCTATTTCTATGAACATCCCAATCGGTAACTAAAACTTTTCGTTTTAAGCTTAGGGTCGCCCGCTTGCCGTTTACCGTAATTCTAGCATAAAGAGATGCTTGGTTATCTTTTATCCTAGAAAAATTGGCCCAGAATAGAATACTGAAGGTTGAAGAAGTTTTCATGATTTCGTCTTTTAGTTAACACTTATCCTGTTATCAGACGAAAGTCAAATCACATATAAAGATACATTTATTTGCCCATGGTTATGACACTTTAACAAATCGGTCAACACTTTTACGGTTTTAAATTTGTTATCCGATTTGTTGACGTTTTTATCTGGAACAATTAATTTCTTTTGAAACCTTAAAAACACAAAAACCTGTTAATCAAACGATTAACAGGTTATTTAGTATAGATTGATACTATAATTTGTCGGGGTGGCAGCATGCCACGTATCGTTACAAATAATTGATTTTCAGTATTTTAATTGTACTTATTTAAATCAAATCCCGATATGGACACTCGATTTATAAGTAACTTCAGAACATATTGATTTTGTGTTATTTACAAGATAAAATTACAAAGAAAATCGATATCATCAAATGTTATAGTAGTCCAAGATTATCATCGTACAATCATCTGTAGTAAATATGGCTACGAAGTGTTGTTCTCAAATTAAATTATTGTCTTATTAAAAGTTCTTTCTATAGGACTCTTGAACACATCTGCAATGGATGTGCAGAATTGATATAAATCTCTGGGTAGTTATCAGGATTAATTTTGTTTTTCATATGCAGTGTCAGCTACCACTCCTCCATCCCTTTAAAAGAAACGGATTCTTTGAAGCATCCTCCAAAACCACCGACCAACTAAATCCATTGTCTTAAATATTTATCTTGCCTTCCAAATTAATCCCGTAATGTTTGAGAATCTTTATTTCCTCGCCCAGCTCGTTCAAAAGCTCGGAAACCATTTTTGAATATTTATGGCCTAGAGTTCAAAATGTCCTTGATTTTACATATTAAAGGTTGCAAAGGTTAGTACTTAAATTCGTATCTTTTAATGATAATTATGTATTAATATGGATATTTTCAAGGGTCAAAACTTCATAGAGTTTTCTGATCGGTTCAAAAAAAATCAAGATTCCTGGCAATACTTTAAAACCTTATTCCTAGTGCTGCAAATAGGCCTCTGTTTAGTGCCGTTATCCCTAATTTGTCAAGAAAAGTACGACTCTATTATCGGTAAAAGGGCCTCGAACGACCCATTTATAAAATTATTGATCAGAAAAACGGATAGGGAGCGCGAATATAGTCCCATAGAAAAGGTATATCTGCACACCGATAAAAGTCACTCATACGTAGGAGAAACCATTTGGTACAGTGCTTACACGGTTGTTGGGCCATTTAATCAGCTTACCTCCAAAAGCAAGGTCTTATATGTTGATTTAGTAAGTGTAGATGGTGAAGTCGTACTATCACAAACCCATGAATTGAACAACGGAAGAACGCAAGGATCGCTCACTGTACCAAAAAATTTACAAAATGGCCATCATATGCTTAGGGCCTATACACGATGGATGCAAAACTTCGATTCAGATTTCTTCTTTAGAAAAACAATTCATATCGGCCGAAGTAATACTATTCCCAGCTTTTCTGAAACGGGCCAAGACACAATAGATTTACAATTTTTACCAGAAGGAGGACAATTGGTTGCCGACCTTGCCGGCAAAGTCTCCTTCAGAGCCGTCGGAACGGACGGGCTGCCCAGAGCGGTCAAAGGCCGTATAGTCGACCGGGCAGGGCGTTCTGTAACAACTTTCAAAACATTTGACCGTGGTGCCGGATACTTCCAAATGACCCCAAAAAAAAATGAACAATACACCGCCGTTCTCGACAATGGAGTCGAATACACTCTGCCAGAAATCAAGGATTTGGGCTATTCCCTAAC
>ENA-ORXM01004845-ORXM01004845.1-marine-metagenome-genome-assembly--contig:-NODE-4845-length-11344-cov-6.798882_pt1 | contig 11344 bp, 13 predicted proteins | sample MGYA00237867_ERZ511480 | MGnify/ENA primary metagenome ERZ511480 (study PRJEB26309, sample SAMN06266103) | marine metagenome | isolation source: Algal blade | place: United Kingdom:Sidmouth, United... | reverse complement strand
TTCACCCACGCCGCACACCAGGACTTCCTCGGCCGCGCCGCCACCGCCGCCGAGCTCACCGCATGGTCGAACAGCATCGATCAGGGCGATGAGCTGGAAGCCAGCCGCTACGCATTGGTGACCGAGCTCAGCCTGCGCGATGAGTGGACCGAACAAATCATCGAAATCATGTACCAGGACACCTTTGGCCGATCTGCTGATGCTGAAGGGCGAAGGTTCTGGATCGATCAGCTCAGGAGTGGCAGGACAGTGGCGTCCGTGGCTGCCAACTTCTACAGCAGCCCCGAGTATCTGGCCCGGCACGGCGACAACATCACGCTGTGGGTCGAGGATCTCTACGTCCAACTTCTGGACCGACCAGCAGAGGGCGATGGCCTGACGTGGTGGGTCGAGCAAGTCGACCTGGCAGGTGAGGGTGCTGTTGCCTTCGAGCTCTACCAGTCCGATGAAAGTGCCAGGGCAAGAGTCCAGGCGTTGTACGCCAAGCTGCTCGACCGTTCCCCCGATGCCGGCGGTCAGGCCTTTTGGGCCGAACAACTGCGCGGCACCGGCAACGATCTCGGGCTTGCCGCCGAACTCGCCTCCAGCGGCGAGTACTTCACCCGTGCAGCAGCTGCTCGCTGACTCAGTTCAGCTCGAGCCCACTCGAACTACTGCCAGGTGAGGCGGTAGGCCAGATCGTGGCCGGCTTCGGCTGAGTATTCCTGAATCGACTTCTTGGCCAGCTTGAGCGTGATCGACGGCGGCAACAGCCCGGTCACGCGCCCCACCAGAGTCCGTTCCTCTGCCACCGCGGCGACCTTGTCGGTGGGGAACGAGACAGCCACTGCGGCGTCACGTTTCCCGGCCCGGTCGAGCAGGTTCGAGAGCCGTTCGAACATCTGCATGAGCGGGTCGGCACGTTGGGTCGACCAATTGGCTGACGGCATGAAGTCGACGAAGTGCATGAGGTGGAAGTTGAGGTTGATCCACAGATTCGCAGCGTCGATCACCAGCGGCTCGTTGTCGATCACACGACGCAAGTGCAGGGCTTCGAGCTGGTCGATGCGATGCATGTTGGCTTCGAGTTCGTCGAGGAAGTCGCCGTTGTAGAAGAGGCGCAGGATCGACGGGAAGGTCTCGACGTGCAACGCCTCGAACTCGGTGAGCAAGGCCTTCAGCTTCGGGATCTTCGCTGCATCCATGGCAAAGGTGTTGGTAGCCGTGCCGAGGATCGAGTGCAGCAGGGCCACGTTCGGTGAATGCTCGAGATAGTGACGGGCCGCGTAGTCGTGGCAGAACACGAGGTGTTCGAGGAACGTGCCATCGGCGTGTTCCATGCTGAAGTCGCACTCTTCGACCATGAAGTCGATGAGTCGCTGGTCGATCTTGGGAATTGGGTTGCTGGCTTCAAGCTCGGCGTAGGCCGCCTCGACCTCGGCGGCCGGGCCATCGTTCCAGACGGGCTCCTTGGCCAATTTCTCGGTCATGAACATCTTGGGGACGCCCTCGAGTGCGCCGAAGATGGTGCGTTTCATGTCGAAGCCGATGAGCCGCTCGACTCGCACCTTGCCGGCATGATCGAATGCCCCGCCGCGAGTGATGCTCGCCTTGCGTTGCAGGTTGAGCGTGGCTTTCAGCTCAGCGCTCTCGGTGCTGATGTTCGCGTTCATGGGCCCCTCGGCTTCGTTGTCGTCACTGAGGCTAGAGCGTCACCGAATCGCTTCTCGGCATCCACTAGCTTCTCGGTCTGTGGAGACCCGACTCGTACTTCCCCAGACCGCAGCGACTGCACCCCCGGAGATTCTCGAGCTGTTGGCTCGCTACGGCGTCACCAATGTCATCGACTACGGCACAGCAGCCTCGATGCACGGAAGTGGCTACGCCGCCCTCACCGACGAGGGTGTGGTGCTGATCAGCCCCGATGACGACCTGATGGTCGGCATCACGTGGGAGGAACTGACGAGCTTGCCCGCTGCGCCGAGCGACGCTTCAGTCGAGGTCATCATCCCGTTTCCGGTCGACGACGGCTTCCTCGAGCTCGACATCGATCGACGCTTGCTGGTGAACATCCAAGCAGCGCAGCAGCAGACCGTTGCCCGTCAGCCGCTGTTCGTTCACACCCCCGGGCAGTAGCCGTCGAGCCGCAAAAACTACCCCTGGCACTGCCGAAGGTGATGTGCCAGCCTTGACCAGTGGCGAACCTGAAGACCGAGTGGTGCACAACCTTCCGCTGACGGGCCGAAGCCGGCTCATTGACTTGGTCTCACAACGGCTCGACAGTGGTGCGCACATCATGTTGCGCGGGCCGGCTGGCATCGGGAAGACCCGCGTTGCTGCCGAGGTGACGACGTCGGATCTCCTCGGCGGCAGAGCAATCGATCGCATTCTCGCCAGCCAAGCCACCACCAGTTTCCAGTTGGGCGCGCTTGCTCCGCTCGGGCGGCCAACCGGCGTGGCAGCCGGCGACCTTCCCGCCCTGATGTCGTGGTATCTCGGGCGATGGCGTAGCCAGCAGCGCAACGGCCGGCCCGCCATCCTGTGGCTCGACGATGCGCAGAACGTTGACGATCTGTCGGCCAGCGTGATTCGCCAGGCGGTTGTGTTGGGATCAGTACAACTGATTGCCACCCACCGAACACCCGAGGCGCTGCCCGACGACGTCGAAGCCCTCGTGACCGAGGGTCAGCTCAAATCCGTCGACGTTCCTCCACTCAACCGGTCGATGACCAAGGACCTGGCAGAGTCTGCGGCTCAGCGACCTCTCACTGCTTCGCAATTGGATCAGCTGCATGAGCTCACCGCCGGTTTTCCGTTGTATGTGCGCGATCTCGCAATGGCGTTGGGTGACACCGACGAGGCGCCGAACGTCGGCGACATGGGCGAAGTGCTCGGCGCTCGGTTCGCCGGCTTGTCCGCCGAGGAACGTCGCACTGCAGAGATGGTTGCGGCTGCCGAGCCCGTCGACCTCGCTCTGTTCGCCGACCGCCGTGAGAGCGTGACGTCCTTGATCGATCAGGGGCTGCTGCGGCGGCAGGGCGCTTCGCAGGTTCGGCTGGAACACCCGCTCTACGGGGCCTGGCTTCTGGATTCGCTTGGGCCGCTCGTGAGCCAGCTGTATCGAGACTTGGCTGACCGGGCCACGTCGCTCGACAGCGATGATCCGGTCGATCCTGTCCAAGAACTCGACTGGAGGTTGAAGGCCGGGGACGAGCCGGGCGATGTCCTGATCGCTGAAGCAACACGTCTTGCGATCGAGCGTTCTGATGGCCCCACCGCTTTGCGTTTCACCGATGACCGGACGAACTTCGAGTTGTTGCGGGGCCAAGCGCTGCTGATCAGCGGAGACTTCGAAGGTGGCACCCGGCTACTCGAGTCTGTGCTGGCGCAGGGTCAACCCGGCGACCGGGCAGAGGCCGCGTCGTGGCTGGCACGTTATGTCGGTGTTGGTTTGCAGGACTACGACCGGGCCCTGGCGATTCTCGACGAGGCCGACGACATCTCGCTTCCCACGTCGGCTCGGGAGCTCTTGATGATCGGGCGGTTGTGGATCTGGACGTTCGGGACGGCGATTCCTGACGACGTCGATGAACAACTCGCTGGCGTGCTGGACCTCGACGTCCTCGACGGATCGAAATACGAGTTGGCACTCTTGGGCGTTGGCTTGGTGCATCAGGTGCGTCCATCTGACGCGACCCAGCCCTTGGTCGACTACCTGCGTCGGGTGGAACAACACACCACCGTCGACCCGAACTCGGTGTGTCGCGCTCGTTGTGTTGAAGCGTGGAAGCTCGTGTTCGAGGCAAACCCGGTGGGCGGGATCGAGATACTGGATCGCCATCTCGAGGTGGCGAGATCCGGCGGCAATGCAGAGGGCGTCAGCCTCATCGGCGGCGTAGCGGCGCTGATCGCCGCCCTCCTCGGTCGAATACAACAGTCGAACAACGCTGCCACCGAGGCATTCGCCGCGACTCAGGGCCAGGACTGGTTCCGTTTCGGCGCACTCGCAACCGAGATAGGGCGCGGGAACGCGTCGCTTGCCGGCCGCGGCAGACGAGCCTGGCTAGTCCAGGCCGAGAACGACCCCACAGCCGAAGGCGCGATGTTCGCTGACCTCGAGAGGTTGCTCTCGGCTCGAGCGGAGGTGCTCGAGCGCCAGAGCAGAGGCCAAGCCATCGACGAAGCCGTTGTTCTGCCGGCGCTGGAGCGGCTCGTCGAGAGCAACCGCCGCAGCTGGGTCGCTGCATTCGTGCCCGAGTACGCCGACCGGACGGTTCCACTGCGGGTGTTCGAACTCCTGCGGGACACCTTGAGCGCCGATCAGTCCTGGCGCCTGCCTCGCATGGCTCACCAGCTGGCAACGGCTCGACTCGACGGTCGTCACGATCTCTTGCTGGCGGTTGCTGGAGAGTACGAAGGCATCGGCTTCGCGCCGGCGGCCAGTCGAGCGTTTGCCGATGTTGCCGTGATGGAGCCGGCTGACTCGCCGCTGCGGCCGGCAGCGGTGCAGGGCGTCATTCGAAGCCTGCGCGACTGGGATGGCGGTCCGACGTGGTGGACCGCACCGATCGAAGGGCTCCCCACCGCGCGACAGCTGCAGATCATGTGGCAGGTCGTCGCCGGTCAGCGACCGCCAGAAATCGCCAGCCACCTCGGGCTGTCGACCCGCACGGTCGAGAACCACTTGTACCGCGTGTACAAGTCGCTCGGCCTCAGCGGGCAGGAAGAGCTCATCGCCGTCATGAGTGTGTCAAACCGCACGCTTGAGTAGGTCGGCCGTCGACGCTGTGCAGCTGCGACTTCTACGTTCAGGTCGTGGGGAATCGGAGGGGGCTCGACGAACTGGAAGTCGCATTCGTCGAGAACCATTCCCTGCTGCGGAACGTGATCGGCCGGCGCGTCCATTGCTCTGATGTCGTAGATGACCTGACGAGCGAGGTGTGGATTGCAGCCGCCATCGCGTATCGAAACGGGCAAATCGAGACGGTGACACCTGGGTGGCTGGTGACCGTGGCCAAGCGGCGCGTGATCGATCATTGGCGCCGAACTGGTTTCGAGCGGAGCCGAGAGCAACGGATCACCTCGAATCGCGAGCGGTACGAAGAAGTGTCGGCGCTCGAGTGCTTCCTTGCTGCTGACGAATCCATGCTCGGCTTGGTCACCGACGAAACTGCGGCCCTGCTGCGACTTCGGTATCTGGATGGCCACTCGGTCGGCGACATCGCCGATGACCTCGGCGTGACCTATCAAGCAGCAGAGTCTCGCCTCGCTCGCGCCCGTCGCAGCCTGCGTGGCCAACTCGAGATCGAGCCAGCAGCGGCCTGAGCTGAGCGCTTGACGCAGCTCAGCTCGTGATGCCGTGGGCGAGAAGCATGAAGGCGTACTCCTCGGCGGTGTCGCGCAAGCGGCCGTAGCGGCCGCTGTTGGCGAAGTGACCGGCGCCCATGTTCATGCGCATGACCAGCAGGTTGTTGTCGGTCTTGAGCTCGCGCATGCGGGCGGTCCACTTCGCTGGCTCCCAGTAGGTGACGCGTGGATCGTTCAGGCCGCCGCTGACGAACATGGGTGGGTAGTCCCTCGCCGTGATGTTGTCGTAGGGCGAGTAGCCGGCGATGAGGTCGTAGACCTCGGGGCTCTCGAGCGGGTTGCCCCACTCGGCCCATTCCGGCGGCGTCAGCGGCAGTGATACGTCGAGCATCGTGGCCAGCACATCAACGAAGGGCACGCCGAGGTTCACCGAGCGCCACAGTTCGGGCGAGTCGAGGATGACTGCGCCCATCAGCTCGCCGCCGGCGCTGCGGCCGGAGATCGAGATGTTGCCTGCCGCGACGTAATCGGCAGCAACCAGATGGTTGGCGACGTCGACGAAGTCGTTGAAGGTGTTGGTTCGCTTCTCGAGCTTGCCGTCGAGGTACCAGGGGTAGCCCATCATTGCGCCGCCTCGAACATGAGCAATGGCGTAAGCGAAACCACGATCGAGGGCGCTGAGGCGTTCGGTCGAGAAGCTGGCCGGGATGGTCAGGCCGTAGGCGCCGTAGCCGTAGAGCCAGAGCGGGTGGCTGCCGTCCTGGGCCCAGCCCTTCTTACGCACGATCGACACCGGCACCTCGGCCCCGTCTCGGGCGGTGACCATGATGCGCTCGGTCTCGTACGCGCTCTCGTCGTAGCCCGACGGCACCTTCGCCACCTTGCGAGTGGTGAGCTCTCGGGTGGCGATGTCGACATCGAAAATCGTGTTTGGCGTCACCATCGATTCATACGAGACCCGCAGGTGAGCCTGGACGAACTCGGGGTTCGTGCTCAGCGACGCAACGCATACGTCGGAGGGGAAGTCGATCGTGGCTGCATCATCGATGTCACCAGCGCCGCCTTCTCCAGCACTGCTGTAACCACGGATGTGGATCTTGTCGTAGCCACGGTCGCGAGACTTCAGGGCGATGAAGCCGTCGAATGTCTGCAGGCCGAGCCAGTGGACGTCGTCGCTGCCGTCGACGACGGTCTGCCAGTGTTCATGGGCTGGGGTGTGATCGGGCGTGGTGGCGAGGCGGAAGTTCTTGTGGGTGTCGTTGGCCAGGATGTGGAACTGGCCGTGGGCGTGGTCGGCTTGGAGCACACATTCGACGTTGCGAGACACCATGAGGGTGGGCTCGCTCGAAAGGTCGGACGGCACCACCCAGAGCTCTTCAGCTTCGCCTCGGCTGGCGCTGATGAAGAAGAACTCGCGGCTGCTGGTCTTGGAGAAGCCGAGGAAGAAACCGTCATCGTTCTCTTCGTAGAGGGTGACGTCGTCCGACTGGCTGGCGCCCAACTGGTGCGAGCGGATCCGTTTGGTGTGCCAGCGATCGGGGTCGAGCTCGGCGTAGACGAGGGCCGAGCCATCGGCGGTGAACGAGACGTGGCCGGCGACGTCGGTGAGCTCGTCGGCGAGGCGTTCGCCGGTGGCGAGGTCGACGATGTGGGCAACGCAGCGTTCGTCGCCGTCGACGTCGAATGCGTAGGCGAGCAAGCGGTTGTCGGGGCTGATCGTCCAGCCGGTGATGACGAAGTAGTCGTGTCCTTCGGCGAGGGTGTTCTCGTCGAGAAAGACGGCTTCGGTGCTGCTGTCCCCCTCGGGAGTGTCGAGCGGCCTGCGGCTGTGGGTGCGGTAGTCCTCGCCTGGCCGGTAGTACCAGCGGTATTCGTAGCCGTTGCTGATGTAGGGAACGGACTCGTCGTTCTCGTCGATGCGGCCCTTGAACTCGTCGAAGAGGGTGTCGACGAGGGCTTCATTCGAAGAGAGGAACTCGTGGAAGTACTCGTTCTCGGCGCGCAGGTGCGACAGGACGTCTTCGTTGGTGACGACGGGATAACCAGGGTCTCGCAGCCAGTGATAGGGGTCGCTCGAGGTGCGCCCGTGGTGGGTGGCCTCATGCGGTCGCTGCTCGGCGACAGGTGCGGGGCGATCGAGTTCGGGCAGCCGGTCGAATGCAGAAGACATTGCCACCGATTCTAGGACTCGAGCGACGGTCGCGATCAGCGTGGGCAACCGCATCCGCTACCCCGAATCCCTCACAACGGTCCGAGAACAGAGAGGTCAACGCCCTCCGGCTTCGTGCCGAGAGGTCTCGACCCAGTTCCCAGGCCCCCGGCCGGCGGACCGAAGGGGCAGTCACCCAAGCTGACATCCGAGCAGCGGGTTTTCCGTTGCGGGCCACAATCACTTCGGTTCCCTCGTCGGGTACTCGATGAGATTCGTCCGTCGTGCCGATGGGACATTCGAGATTGGCCAGTCCGCCCTCGACCGATCCCTTGCTCGGCGCGGCCCCTCAGCTCCTGACGATTCTGCATTCGGTCGTCGCCGTGACGGTTACAGAATGACCGTCGTCACCGAGATGTTGCGATGCGACGCCATCGCCTCGACACCACCGGGGTCCGAGGTTGCCACGATGTCACCGCCCTGAAGGATTGCCCCGAGGTGGGCGTCGGCAGTGCTGAGCATTCGTTTGCGGCGGTCAGCCGGAGACGTGCGGGCGCCTGAATCAACGGCGGATCTCAGCGCCGCAGCGCGGTTGGCGATGACGCCGTTCAAGACAACATCCTCGACGCTGAGGGCGTTCATGGCGGACCAGGCCTGAGCGGAACGATCCCATCCCGCTTCGATTCGAACCGAGGTGGGGACGAGAGTCGGATACCCGTCCTTTGTTGCTCGCTTGCGCCGCTTGTCCCTCGCAGCTTGCAGGAGCGCTCGCACCTCAGGGTGCCGAGCGTGATGCGGATCTGCCAGCACGGTCACACCTTGTGCGTCGAGCACCAGGCGCCGGGTCACAGCGTCGCAGACTGTTGCAGCACACGGGCTGCCAACACGACGTCGTCACCGTCGGCGTCAGGCTTCAACGCCAGCACCTGTTCGGCCACCGCGTCGAGCAGGTCGCGTTGTTCGGCAAGCGGGTCACCCTCGAGTAGAGCCGCCGCCCACGCCAACTGCCCCAGGGTTGGAGCACTGTGCGGAGCGACAGCATCGAAGGTGGCGAACACCAGATCCTGGGCAATGTCGGACAGGATCGACCGGAGCATCGCTTCGCTTGCGGCAGCGAACCCGACGTCGTATCCGAGTTCCTTTGCCAACTTCATGGCTTCTCGCAGATGGGCAGGCAATCGGACCGACGTTGGTTCGGCTGGACCTTCCGGCTCAGCAGCCAGGGCGTGCAAGAACGCGTGTTCGCGTTCTGCCCTTGGGGCGTCGGAGCTTCCCGGATCGGCCATTTCAAAAGGTACCACGCGTGAGTAGTACGTCTTTGACCGTCAGGAAAGCGCATGGGTGACGGCATCGAGCAAGCTGGGAAACAACTCGTAGTCGTCGCTGCAATACCGGTAGCGGTAGGCGTGACCGGCTTCGTCGAGATTCAGATACCGGCGGGTGTCGTTGTGTTTGAAGAGCCGGACCGGCGTTGCGTCCGGGCCCGCAACGGTCGCCATGTACATGAACGCCCCTGGATCCAGCACCAAGCCGTCCTCGGACAGCACCGCTGCGAGCCGCTCCAGCGTCAACCAGACACGATCATCTTCGGACCAGATCTTCGACATGTCATTCCCCTTGCATCACCGTTTTCGATTGGGGGAAGACGAGCCGGGCTCGATGTCGTCAACGTAGCAGTGGCCTATGACATCGAATGTCTGACAGTCCGTCGTCAGCCTTGCGTTCAACTCAGCAGCTCATGCCTTGGAGAGGAGCTCGGCTTTGACGATGGAGAGCTGCGGCACGGCGTTGGTGCCGCCAGCTGCGGTGTCGTAGTTGTAGGTGCCGACCACCTCGACCCAGAGCTTCAGCAGGTCGTCCTGGTCGGCGCCACTGAGGTCGCCGGTGCACACGGTCGGCCCGGCCTGGAAGAGGCCATCGCCGTCATAGCGGTACGACGGGGTGCCGCGGTTGGTGCCGTCCCAGCTTGCGAGGAAGGCGCATTCACCGGTGCGGGAATCCCACTGGAACGGGATCACGTACATCACGAGGCAGTCACCGACGAAGGCGCTGGTGCCACGGGTCAGCGCATCTGGGTCACCGACAGTGCAGTCGACATCGAGCTTCTCGTCTGCGCTGCGATCTCGGAGGGGCTGCGCACACGCCGAGACCGCGTCGCTTCTGCGCCTGCGAGGGACTGCAGCACGTCACCATCGACGGTCGGCGTCAGCGCCTGGAAAGGACGATTGCGAATCACACCCCGACTGAGGACATGGCGCTACGTCCTCGAGGAACGCTTCAGCTCGAGCAGCAGACACAACGGCGACAACGTCGGGGTTGCGAACCCCGCGACGTTGCAGACGCTCTGCGAACTGCTCGAGCAGATGGCGACGCGACTCGTCTGTCGTGCCGATGGGTGTGGTTAGTTCAGCCATGCCAACTCCTTCAGTGATTCAAAGCGGTCATCAGCGCTGATCAAGCGCTGGACCTTCTTGCGCATACGGGTGTCGATCTGACGAATGTTGGCAGCTTGCAAACCAACCATGTCAGCAACCGTATGTGATGGGCTCGGATCGCCGAGCGCCTTCTGGACTCGGTACTCCAGGTGCACGACTACATCGCGCTCGGAACCGACCTCTTCGGTTGCAGCAATGAACAACGCAACGGATGGCTCTCGGTGAGCCAACGCCCGCAGTTCAGCAACCGCTGACACCGGTGGTGCCGAGATCTGCCCTTCCATCGCTGGCTCGAACTCGACCGAACGATGGCCGACGTCTGCAGCAACGAGGGACCGGATGGGCTTGTCGGCCCAGACCCACGGCAGCGTGGCCGTGGGGTCGTACCCAGCACCGTGATCGAAGAACCACAGCGATACGTCGATCACCATGCCTTCCACACGACCGGGCTCGGTCAGCACGTCGAGGCGGCCCATCGAGCGGAGGTGACGGTGGATGACCCGGGAGAGTTCCTCTCCGAACTGGGTGGACAGGGTCCACACCATGGCGAGCTCTCCCTCGGTCAAACGACACATCACCTCCTCGAGCATCTTGCGGCGATTCACTTCCATGTCACGACCTCCTCGGGTTCCAAGGCCACCCGGCAGTCGGGCGGCGAGACAGAACAATCATGGAACAAGGGGTGTGACAGTCGATTTGGCCAGCACCACCTCTGCTGTTCGTCGAGGTACTCGACAATGGCAGGGCCGTTCGTCAAAACAACCTGTTCGGACGGAAGTGGGCTATTTGCTCTTAACCTCTCTCACATCGTTCTAATAACCCTTGGTGTGCTCGTTTGCAGCACACTCCCGCTTTGAAGAGATGATCGATTCGCAGGAAGCCGCACGCGTACACCACGGTTGACGTACACCTTGGTTGACGATACCTTGCGTGTTCCGGCCCTTGAGAAGCAGACCCGTCACAAGAGAGCCGACATGACATCGCTGCCCGAATCGCATCTTCCGAAGGTCGAAATCCATGAGTACCGGCTTCTTACGTTCGAACAGTTACTCCTCGGCGGCGCCGACTACATCAGATTCATCGGTGCAGGCTCAGCCGAGTCCAACAACGTGCTCACCCAGATGGAAACCGAAGGGTCGAAGCTTGCCACTGAGCGAATGCTCCGCGAGTTTGCCCGGTCGGGCCTGATGCCCCCAAGGGACGACGAGTAACTGCGGCGGCAAACGGACATGCATTCGCCCCAAAACACAAGGGAAACCCCGATGGAGAAGACCCAAACAGCAACTTCGAATATCGACGCTCTCGGCCAGCTTCGCTCGCTGAGCCGTGGCCTGGCCCGCGTCGAGGCCGACGCCGCCATCAAAAGGGCAGCTCGCAACGACTACGTTCGCAAAGCCGCAGATCAAGGACACAGCCTCTCGTCCATCGCTGAGGTCGTCGGCATCAGCAAGGCAGCCGTGCACAAGATCGTGCA
>ENA-ORXM01004844-ORXM01004844.1-marine-metagenome-genome-assembly--contig:-NODE-4844-length-11345-cov-2.617590_pt1 | contig 11345 bp, 10 predicted proteins | sample MGYA00237867_ERZ511480 | MGnify/ENA primary metagenome ERZ511480 (study PRJEB26309, sample SAMN06266103) | marine metagenome | isolation source: Algal blade | place: United Kingdom:Sidmouth, United... | reverse complement strand
TTGCCAGCCGGAGAGAATCGGAGCTGCCAGAATGGCCATGCCGGTCCAGAGCGTGATTTCGCCGAAATAATTGGGGTGACGCGACCAGGTCCACAGGCCTTCATTGATGAATTTCCCCTCATTGGCGGGGTCGTTTTTAAACTTGGTTTTCTGGTGGTCGGCAATGGCCTCAAAGGCAAAGCCGATAATCCAGACCGCAATGCCGATATAGCCGATAATACCCAGCGGCTTGTCTGCGCCAGTCGTGATGATGGCCAGCGCGCAGGCCACAGTGAGGACGCACCACAGCCCTTGCAATGTCCAAACGCGTAAGAACACTATGGGGTTGGTTTTTAAATCATCAAAGCGGCCATCTTTGCCGGATTTTTTAACGCGCTTGAACAGAAAGCTGCCGAGGCGGATGGCCCATATGGCGACCATGGCGGCGGCGATAATGGAACGGGTGCCAAAATTCTGGGTCATAAGTAAAGCGGCGACAATCATAGATAAATAAGTCAACGCGCCCGTCAGATCGAAATAATGTTCAGTCTGCGCAATCATTGACGGCACATAAACTATCCAGTTGATAACATAAGCCAGAAGCGCGCAAAGCAGGAAAATACTCAACCCTTTATACTCCAAGCCGCCTTGGCCGCCTGCCCATCCGATAAAGACGCCAATCAGCGTTCCGATTAAAATCGTAATCATGACGGGGGCGAGGTTGCGGCTCATTATACTCTCCTTTGATGGGCAAGGTTAACCTGAATACGCGCGGCCTGTCCAATAAGATGCAAACTTAACAAGATACATTGGGCCCGCAGTATTTGTTCGTTTTCAATATGGGCCGCTCATGTTACAGGGCCGCCCATGGCGAAAGAGCTTCTAAATAACACCCCCGAATTACCGGATATTCTCCCGCGCGCCATGCGTGACGGGCAGGGCCGGATTATGATTGCCGGGCTGGGCCGCACAGAGCTGGCCGAGGCGCTGGCCAGTATTGGCATTGAGCCCAAGAAAATTCGCATGCGGGTGAAACAGGTCTTTCACTGGATCTATAATTACGGCGTGACGGATTGGGATCAGATGACCAATATCGCCAAGCCGCTGCGCGAGAAATTCGCCGCCGCTTTTTCGCTGGCCCGCCCCGAAATTGTCGAGCGCCTGATCTCCAAAGACGGCACGCGCAAATATCTCATCCGTATGGCGCCGGGAATTGAAGTCGAGAGCGTCTTTATTCCTGATGTGTCGAAAACCGGCGCGCTGTGTGTGTCCTCGCAAGTGGGCTGCACGCTGACCTGCACATTTTGCCATACCGGCACGCAGCGTTTGGTGCGCAATTTGACGGCGCAGGAAATTACGCTGCAAGTGATTGTCGCGCGCGATGATCTGGGCGAATGGCCGACCACCCAAGAGCGGCGCAAGCTGACTAATATTGTCTTTATGGGCATGGGCGAGCCGCTTTATAATACCGATTTTGTCGGGGATAGCCTCGATACAATCTGCGACCCCGAGGGCCTCGGCATTGGCCGTCGCCGCATCACGGTCTCGACCTCCGGCGTCGTGCCGCAAATCGGCCCGATGGGCGCGCGCACCAAAGCGATGCTCGCTATTTCATTGCACGCCGCCAATGACGAATTGCGCAGTCAAATCATGCCAATTAATAAAAAATATCCGCTGGCCGAATTGATGCAGGCCTGCCGCGATTATCCGGGGCTGAATAATTCGCGCCGCATTACGTTTGAATATGTGATGCTCAAAGGGCTGAACGACAGTCCGAAACATGCGCGTGAGCTTATTAAACTGCTGCGCGGCATTCCCGCCAAAGTGAACCTGATCCCGTTTAATCCTTGGCCGGGTACGGATTACGAATGCAGCGATTGGGCCACGATTGAACGCTTCGCCGATATGGTCAACGCCGCCGGCTATGCCAGCCCCATTCGCACGCCGCGTGGGAGAGATATTTTAGCGGCTTGCGGACAATTGAAATCCGAGAGCGAAAAGAAACGGGCGAGCGTTATTCGGAAAGAGAAATTGGCGGCGAAAGCTGATTAGTTCTTTTTAGGTCAGTTCTATATCTCAACTTCGAGCCCCCTCCGTCTTTGCGCCGATGGCGCAAATCCACCTCCCCCGTAAACAGGGGAGGAAAAGCACGAGGCTCTCGATCTTTGTCCTGACATATTACAGAGTGCAGACATTAGCTACATGCGCGATCTTTTGCTCCCCTGCCTGCGGGGGAGCTGGCATTTCGCTTTTAAGCGAAATGACTGAGGGGGTGTTCGAAGGCTCAAAACAGACAGATCCTTGATTTTGATAAAAAATGTTTCCAACCAAATCAACCCCTTAGCTAAAAAGGGGGAGCCTCCGAAAGAAAACGTGTATTTAACCCCGCGTCATGCAAACCCGCCTACGGTCCGCTTCAGCGAGCTTAAATATCAACATCCGCATCAAGCGCGTGGCTGACAATGAAGTTGCGGCGCGGTTCGACCACGTCGCCCATCAGCTTGGTGAACAGATCATCACTGGCGGTGACGTCTTCGACGCGCACTTGCAGGAGCGAGCGGGCATTGACGTCGAGCGTGGTTTCCCAGAGCTGGTCCGGGTTCATCTCGCCCAGGCCTTTATAGCGCTGGATTTTAAAGCCCTTGCGTCCGCCCGCAAATAAGATGTCGAGCAGTTGGGAGGGGCCGTAAACATCAACGGGGTCAGCCTCGCCGCGCCGAAATTGCGATGTGCCGCTATAGGTCTCAGAGAGCTGCGGCGCGAGGGCGTGGAGGCGGCGCGCATCGGCGCTGTCGCGGAAAGCCGGCGCCATGACGGCGCGCTCTGTTACGCCGCGCACGTCGCGCTGCATGACCAAAGCGCCGTCAGGATCAAAGCGGCCGCTCCAGCCATCTTCGCCTTCATCGGCCACATTGTCGAGACGGGCGGCGGCGGCGTCTAGTTCCGCCTGTCCGGCCTCGGGCCCGAGCGCGCCGGAAATGGCGACTTGCGAAATCACGCTGTCGGGGGCTTTGGATTTAAGGCGGTTAATCAGCGTTACAGCTTGCAGCGCTTCTTTGCCCAGGCGTTTTAAATCTTCGCCCGTAATCACAGAGCCGTCTTCGAGCGTCAGCGAGGAGTCTTTCGCGCCCGCGTCAATGAGATATTGCTCCAGCTCGCTTTGATCTTTGAGATACGTAATTGCTTTGCCGCGCTCGACTTTATAGAGCGGCGGCTGGGCGATATAGAGATAGCCGCGCTCGATCAGCTCCGGCATTTGGCGATAAAAGAAGGTCAGCAAAAGCGTGCGAATATGCGCGCCGTCCACATCGGCGTCGGTCATGATGACGATTTTATGATAGCGCAGTTTTTCTATATCAAATTCTTCGCGGCCAATCCCCGTGCCCAGCGCGGTAATCATTGTCCCGATTTCCTGACTGGAGAGCATACGGTCAAAGCGCGCGCGCTCGACATTAAGGATTTTCCCTTTAAGCGGCAAGATCGCTTGGTTCTGGCGCGAGCGGGCCTGTTTGGCCGAGCCTCCGGCAGAGTCCCCCTCCACGATGAACAGTTCAGACTCGGCCGGGTCTTTGGACTGGCAATCGGCAAGTTTGCCGGGAAGAGACGCAATATCGAGCGCGCCTTTTTTGCGGGTCAGATCGCGGGCGCGGCGCGCGGCTTCGCGGGCGGCGGCGGCTTCGGCGACTTTTTGAATGACCAGCTTGGCTTCCTGCGGGTTTTCTTCAAACCAGTTATTGAGCGCCTCGCCCATAACGCTCTCGACAACGGGGCGCACTTCGGAGCTAACGAGTTTATCTTTGGTCTGGCTGGAGAATTTCGGGTCAGGCACTTTGACCGAGAGAATGCAGGTCAGGCCTTCGCGGGCATCATCGCCGCTGATTGTGACTTTTTCGCGTTTGGCCGCGCCGCTGCTGGCGGCATATTTATTGACTGCGCGGGTGAGCGCCCCGCGAAATCCGGCCAAATGAGTACCGCCATCGCGCTGCGGAATATTATTGGTAAAGCAGCGCACATTTTCGTGGTAACCATCATTCCACCACAACGCGGCTTCGACGCCAATATCATCGCTTTCTTTATTGATATAAATCGGCTCGGAGAGAAACGCCGTGCGGGCGCTGTCCAGATGCTCGACAAAGGCTTTGACGCCGCCTTCATAATAGAGCTCGGTTTCAATCGGCTCGGCGGGGCGGTTATCAATCAGGATGATCCGCGCGCCGCTATTGAGAAAGGCCAGCTCGCGCAGGCGGCGCTCTAGGGTGTCGCGGTCAAATTCGACCATTGTAAAGGTGTCTGCCGATGGCCAGAAGCGCACCATCGTGCCGGAGAGGACTTTCTCAAAATCTTCGCCCTGTTCGTTTTTGCGCGTCTCATTGGGCGCGTCGCCAATGACTTTCAGCGACTCGACCGTGTCGCCATGGGAGAATTCGACATAATGCTCTTTGCCGTTGCGCCAAATATTGAGCGTGAGTTTTACAGACAGCGCATTGACCACAGAGACGCCCACACCGTGAAGACCGCCGGAGACCTTATAGCTGTTGGAGTCAAATTTCCCTCCTGCATGAAGCTGGGTCATGATGACTTCGGCCGCCGAGACGCCTTCTTCTTCGTGAATGGCGACGGGGATGCCGCGGCCATTATCGCGTACGGATGCGCTGCCATCGCTATGCAGGGTTACAACCACGCGATCCGCATGTCCGGCTAGTGCTTCGTCAATGGAGTTATCGACAACTTCATAGACCATATGATGCAGGCCCGAGCCGTCATCCGTGTCGCCAATATACATGCCCGGGCGTTTGCGAACCGCGTCCAATCCTTTGAGGACTTTGATGCTGTCCGCACCATATTCTGCGTTATTTTCTACCGGCTCGCCCATTGTTGTCGCCTCTTCGCGAATCATTGTTTTTCAATAGAAAAATCATAGACGAAGCTGACTGGAAATGCACGTAATTGCTGCGTAAACGAAGGTCTGATTGATTGTACGGCAAAATCAATTTATCCAATAGATATGAGAAGTAATTTGGTACGATTCAGCCTAACATTAATCGGTGCGCTGATGACGGCAATAATTCTGTATTTTCTCCCGCTCACTCGAACCGTCTCATTTTATGCGGCTTTGGTTTTAGGAGTGCTGTTCTCTTGGGCTCTGATTAAAACAGGTTATGATTTTAAATGGCCTTCGGGGAAGATGACGCCAAGACGGAACACCATACTATATTGTTTAATCACTCCCGTTTTCCTTTTCCTGTGGTGGCACAATCATAAATTTTACGTCTATTAGACTATTTTGCGCCGCAGGCGGGGCAGGCGGGGTCTTTGGGGAGTTTGACGATGCGGGAGCTGAAATCCAAACCGTTAAACATATATAATTTGCCCAGCAATGTGGTGCCTGCGCCTGTGATGAATTTAACCGCCTCGAGCGCCATTTGCGCGCCGATAATGCCCGCCAGCGCGCCAACAACGCCAACTTCGCTGCATGTTTCGGCGTCGGGCGGAATGGACGGGACAAGGCAGCGATAGCAGGGGCCGGACGCTTCATCGCCGCTAAAGACGCAGAGCTGCCCGTCAAAGCGCCCCAGCGCGCCGGAGATGAGCGGGATGCCGAGACGCAAGCTGGCCTCATTGACCACAAAGCGGGTCTCAAAACTATCCGTCCCGTCCAAGATGAGGTCATGACCGCTTAGCAGGTCGAGTGCATTCTCATGGGTCAGTCGCACCTGCTCGGCGCGTAGTTTAATATCCGGATTAAGGTCTTTAAGCGTATCGCCCATCGCCTCGGTTTTCAGCGCGCCAATATCGGTTTGCACGAATTGGACTTGGCGTTGCAGGTTCGTGATATCGACGCTGTCATCGTCAATAATCGTAATGCGCCCGACGCCTGCCGCCGCCAGATATAATCCCGCCGGCCCGCCTAATCCGCCCGCGCCCACAATCGCCACATTGGCTGCCAGCAATTTACTCTGCCCCGGCCCGCCTATTTCCTTCAGGACAATGTGGCGGGCATAGCGTGATATTTGGTCGGGGGTCACAGCCTCTAATCAAATAATGGCGTGGACAAATAGCGCTCTGCGAAGCTGGGTATAATCGTCACGATGCGCTTGCCTTTCATTTCGGGGCGCGCGCCGACGATCATGCTGGCGGCGATGGCGGCTCCTGAGCTGATGCCGACGGGGACGCCGTCTTCGGCGGCGACATGTTTGGCGGTGCCAAAGGCCGCGTCATTGCCGATTTTGACAACATCATCGATCAGGTCGGTATTGAGGACATCCGGCAAGAAGCCTGCGCCAATACCTTGGATTTTATGCGGCCCCTTTGTGCCTTCGCTGATCATCGGGCTGCCTTCGGGCTCCACCGCGATGATTTGAATGTCCGGGTTTTGCTCTTTGAGATATTTGCCAGCCCCCGATAGGGTGCCGCCCGTGCCGACGCCTGCAATGAAAGCATCGACTTTGCCCTCGCAATCATTCCAGATTTCCGGGCCGGTAGTCTTGTAGTGGATGGCCGGATTAGCCGGATTGACGAATTGCCCGGCCTGCACGGCGCCCGGAGTGGCCGTGCAAATCTCATCGGCTTTGGCCATGGCGCCCGGGATGCCGCCCGCCGCTTCGGTTAGAACCAGTTCTGCGCCGAGCAGTTTCATCATCTTGCGGCGCTCAATGCTCATTTGCTCGGGCATAACGAGGATGGCTTTATAGCCTTTGGCGGCGGCGGCGAAAGCGACGCCGATGCCGGTATTGCCCGATGTCGGCTCCACGATTGTGCCGCCGGGCTTGAGCTTGCCTTCGGCTTCAAGTCCCTCGATCATGGCAATGCCAATGCGGTCTTTGACGGAGGCAATCGGGTTAAAGAACTCTAATTTGTAACACAGATCAGCGGGGATGCCGTCCGTGATGCGCGGAAAGCGCACGAGCGGCGTATTGCCCATAGTTTGCATGATATTGTCGTAAATGCGTCCGCGTCCGGCTGTGTCGGTCATGATAGGCTCCGTTAGAATTGTAGGGCCAATATAGGCGGGCGAAATCTAAATGCGACTGCCAAGATGAAAATATTTGATTTTTTCGGGAACCTATGGATTTGCCGAGAGTTTAGCTATCTCAGGCCGCATATTTCAGTGTGGGGCCGCATATAAAAGGAATATATTATGTCTAAGTATTTTAAAGCCGCGACCCTGATCACACTTATCTCAGGCGCCGTTCTTGTCAGTGCATGCGCCACAGTCGAAGGCATGGGCAAAGATGTCGAGAAGACAGGTGAAGTCATTTCGGATGCAGCCAAAGGCACAAAAAGCAAAATGTAGGTTTTACCCTATACGGGCTGCTCTTTCCCTTAACTATCGTGATCTTCCCTGACAATCGATAGACCGCAGCCCATTTCCAAGCCCGTCTGCTTCCCCTGCAGGCGGGCTTATTTATGTTCTAATGACCGAGACTTTCGGCGTCAGGGTCAATCACAAAACGTTTGTCGCAATATTTGCACACGACAAAGCTGTCATCGCCCATATCCATAAAGACGCGAGGATGGCCCAGAGCGCCGCCGCCGCCATCACATTTTACCCGTTTGCTCTGGACAATTTCGGTCTCAACAGGGGGCAGGGCATCGGGATTATTCGTCAGGCTCATATTTGTCTCTTTATCGGTTTGCGCGGTTGCGGCGCGGCGGGATAGCGACTAGTTAAAAGCCAAATTTCGCGGCGTCAATCGCTGCCGTCATTACATTTGAAAGCCTTATGTCTCACCCGCCGTCCCATATCGCCCCCGCCATTGAGGTTCGGGGCCTGAAGAAGACTTATAAAAAGTCGCGCAAGGCCGAGGCCAAGACCGCTTTGCACGGCATTGATTTGACTATTCCGCGCGGATCAATCTTCGGATTGCTCGGTCCGAACGGGGCGGGGAAATCGACGCTTATCAATATTCTCGCCGGGCTTGTGATTAAGTCCGAGGGGCAGGCGTCTATTTGCGGCTATGATATTGAAACCCAAACCCGCCAGGCCCGCGCCTCTATCGGTATTGTCCCGCAGGAAATTGCGATGGACGTGTTTTTCACGCCGCTGCAAGCGCTTGAAATTCAAGCGGGATATTATGGCGTCCCCAAAGCCGAGCGTAAAAGCGAAGAGATTCTCCAAGCGCTTGGCTTGTGGGAGAAGCGCGACGCCTATGTGCGACAGCTCTCCGGCGGGATGAAGCGCAGATTGCTGATTGGCAAAGCGCTGGTGCATAATCCGCCCGTGCTGATTTTGGATGAGCCGACGGCGGGCGTGGATATTGAGCTTCGCCGCCAGCTTTGGAAATATGTGCGCGAGCTCCACGGCAAAGGGACAACGATTATCCTGACGACGCATTATCTCGAAGAAGCCGAGTCGCTCTGCGATAAAATCGCGATCATCCATAATGGGCGTATTACCGCCAATGAAGATAAAGATGTTTTGATGGGGCGGCTCGATCAGAAAACTTTGGTCGTAACGCCGGATGAAAATCTGTCCGATGTGCCCGCCGCGCTTAGCGATTTAAACCCCGCCCTGCGCGCGAATGGCGCGCTGGCCATCACCTATCATACGAATAAAATCGGAATCCCCGAATTGCTAGACCGCATTAAAAAAGCGGGTATAACGGTGGCCGATTTGCGCACCGAAGAACCCGACCTCGAAGACGTCTTTATGGCGCTCACATATGATCAAGATAAATAGAGACTGATATGAACACCACGAAATTAGAGACTTTAATCGAAGCGGCTTGGGATAATCGCGCAGAGCTTTCGCCTGACACGACAGGGGAGACGCGCGAGGCCATTGAGGCCGCAATTGACGGTCTGGACAGCGGTAAAATCCGTGTGGCGAGCCCGCAAGGCGATGGGTCTTGGACAGTCAATCAATGGGCGAAAAAGGCTGTGCTTCTGGGCTTTCGCATTCATCCCAATGGCGTGATGAGCGGCGGCCCGGCGGGCGGAAACTGGTTTGATAAAGTGCCGAGTAAATTCTCCGGCTGGGGCGAGGCAGAATTTAAAGCCGCAGGCTTTCGTGCTGTGCCGCCCGCTGCCGTGCGCCGCGGCGCTTATATCGCGCCGGGCGCGGTTCTAATGCCGAGCTATGTTAATCTCGGCGCTTATGTCGGCGAAGGCACGATGATCGATACTTGGGCCTCGGTCGGCTCCTGCGCGCAGGTCGGCAAGAACTGCCATATCAGCGCGGGCACAGGCATTGGCGGCGTGTTAGAACCGCTGCAAGCTAATCCGACGATCATTGAGGATAATTGCTTCATCGGCGCGCGAAGCGAAGTCGTCGAAGGCGTCATTGTCCGTGAAGGCTCCGTGCTCGCCATGGGCGTATTTATCAGCCAGTCGACCAAGATTTATAACCGCGCCACAGGCGAGATCAGCTTCGGCGAAGTCCCGGCTTACTCCGTCGTCGTCCCCGGCATGATGCCCAGCAAAGACGGCAGCCACAGCCTGGCCTGCGCCGTGATCGTGAAAACGGTCGACGCGAAAACGCGAAGCAAAACGGGCGTGAATGAGCTTCTGCGGGATTAGGCGCTCATATGAATAGACCGGGCTTCATCGTCTCTCTTATTGCTGGAATTTGCATTTTGGCCGTGGGCGCATATGCCTTCTCGGTTTTCGGGCCGAGTAAAGTTACGGTTCATAATCAATTAGATGTCTCAATATGTGCGAGTTGGCCAATCGATAATGAGCTTTTGGTCGAACCGGAAGCGAGCGCAAGCAAGGTTTTTAGAGTCAAAACCGATGGCTCATTTTCTGTCAAAGAGTGCGAGAGCGGAAGAGATTTGGGCGGGGCGCACTATTTTTCCCCGCATATGCGTAATCACCATATCATTCGAGTGTCGCGCGAAGGCGTAACGACAGGATAGACCCCATCTTTTTCTGGCTAAGTAAATATTTATTGCGTTTCTGCATCTCCGCTTACGTGTTGTTGCTTGTCCTGATAACGATTGGCTCAGCAGTTCTGGACAGGCATCCCCATTGATCACATCATGGTCAGCGATGGTATCGAAGTCATTGAGGCCGAAGTTCTAGAGTCTGTCGGGTCGGATCATTTTCCGATTATGGCGGTTATTCGGGTGTATTAGAAGTTTACTTGACGTCATATTCAATAATCACATTGCCGACTTTTTGGCCTGTTTCGACATATTCATGCGCTGCGGCAACGTCCTCAAAAGGATATGTTTTATCAATAAGGGGCGCGTAATCTCCGGAGACGATCAGCGATCTAAGATATAGAATGTCTTCTTGTCTCATGACGGGGAGGGGGAATAGAACGCGATAATCTCCGAAGACTTTTGTCCATAGCGCCAAGAATGGGTTCTCCGCCTTAGGGCCTAATTCGGTCGAGATATATCTTCCGCCTTTGACAAGCAGCGGCTTGCATTTGGCAAATGTGCTTTTGCCGACGGCGTCAAATACGGCGTCGAATTTTTCGCCGCGCAGCACGTCCGTAAAGTCATGGGATTCATAATCAATGATCCGCGAGGCGCCCAGATTTTTGACGATGTCGAAATGCTGCTTGCGGCAGGTCGCGACAATCTCTGCGCCCATATGTTTTGCAAGCTGTATCGCCGCAGACCCAATGCCGCCGGTCCCTCCATTAATGACGATACGGCTTCCGGGGCCGATTTTGGCGCAGCGTAAGTCATGTAGCGCGTAATGCCCGCCCTCGCAGGCGGCGACCACATCTAAGTAACTCAGTTTTTCCGGAATGGTGGCCAGCATGCCTTTTAAATTCATGGCTTTATATTCGCCGTGACCGCCAAAATTATAATTATCCTCGCAATATCCGAAGACTTTGTCTCCGATATTAAACTCAGTCACCGCGGCGCCAATCTCGACAATGTCTCCGGCAAATTCACAACCTAATATCGGATAGCGCGGCTTTGTCAGGCCCATAATGATGCGCGCAAATTTTGGCTCCCCCGCGCGAAATCCGCAATCTGTGCGATTGACGGAGGTGGCTTTAACGCGGATCAAAACCTCATTATTTTTGGGGATTGGTCTGTCGATCTCTTCAATAGAGACAACCTCCGGCCCGCCAAATTGGTGACAGATTGCCGCTCTCAAAACGCGCTCCCGTCCTTGCGGGTGAAGACGCGGTTTGGCGTGCCATTGGCGTCTATTTTCAAATCGATGTCGGGATAGACGCCGCTGTCAATTTCGGGGGTGCGTGAGCCGATGACCAGAAAGACGACATCTTCATCCGTCTCATTTTTCATATGGTGACCATTGCCGTCACCGGCCGGGTGCGCGGTGCAATCGCCGGGCGAAAGTTTCTGCTCACCGTCATCATCAATAAATGTCGGATGGCCTGAAACGATATAGACAAATTCATCTTCGGCGGTGTGCCAATGGCGCTGTGAGGACCACGC
>ENA-ORXM01004843-ORXM01004843.1-marine-metagenome-genome-assembly--contig:-NODE-4843-length-11345-cov-5.179624_pt1 | contig 11345 bp, 8 predicted proteins | sample MGYA00237867_ERZ511480 | MGnify/ENA primary metagenome ERZ511480 (study PRJEB26309, sample SAMN06266103) | marine metagenome | isolation source: Algal blade | place: United Kingdom:Sidmouth, United... | reverse complement strand
TGTCGTCGCGATAGAAATATAATCGCGCTCTTCGGTCAGGGTGACATTCCCGTCCCCATCCTTCTCGACATAGGTATAAGTCTCCCCGCCATCTAGCGGATATTTGAAGTGCCAGAAATGACCGTTTTTCTCGATGTTCTCGACTTCGAGATCAGAAATGGCGGTCTGGAAATGCGGGTCCCAATTGACGAGGCGTTTATCGCGGTAAATTAGGCCCGCCTCATACATTTCAACGAAAGCTTTGGTGACCGCTTCGGCCATTTTATCATCAGGGTCTTCGGGATTGCCGAGGGTGAATTTCTCGCGTGACCAATCACATGAGCTGCCCAAACGGCGGAGCTGTTGATTGATGTTCCCCCCGCTCTCGGCTTTCCATGCCCAGACATGTTCTAAGAACTCGTCTCGAGTCATATCTTTGCGCGATTTATTGCCTTCGGCTGCAAGCTTGCGCTCCACCACCATTTGCGTGGCGATGCCCGCATGGTCTGTACCCGGCTGCCAGAGCACGGCTTTGCCCTTCATGCGGTTATAGCGCACGAGAATATCTTGAATGGTGTTATTCACCGCATGGCCCATATGCAGGCTGCCCGTCACATTGGGCGGCGGGATAACGATGGAAAAATTATCGTCTTTGGTATCGCCGGGCTTGGCCGGACGCGGTTTGAACGCGCCGCTCTCTTCCCACATCTTGTAGAGGCGAGGTTCAGCGTCTTTCGGATTGAATTTATTGTCGAGCATTGCGGCGTTATCCTAACGTAAAAAGCCCCACAATAGCGGGGCTAATTTACATTAGGCTCTAGCCTGAAAGGCTTTGGATTTAAAGGGGGTTATTTCCCGGAAGAAATACGTTTGACCTCTTTGGTCACAGCCCGCTCGACAATACCTTTAAGGTTAGCATCGAGCCATTCTTTAAGCATAGGCTGCAAGGCTTCCATAACGAGGTCACCAATACGGTCACCGCGCTCCGCCACAGTGGCTTTCTCTTCTACGACGCTGGTGAGTGACGCGAAAGCCCCTGCTGTCGCAGATTCTGTCACTTCGTCAATAATAGCGTCAGTTTTCTTAGCTCTTGGCATTTCGGTAGTCTCCTCAATAAGGGGTTCAGGGGCTATGTGTTCCGGGTCTTCCGGGATTAAGTCTTCAGCGTGATCATTGCTACTGACTAATAAATTATCTAAATCCGTCAACGCGGTTTCAGCGTCGTCGGGCATGTCACTATCTTCTGTTATCTCTGTTGAGGCTATAGCCGCAGCTCCGACAGCGCCTAAACCAGCAACAGCCGCGAGCCCTAAGCCAGACTCAGCCTCTTTAGCGTCTGCCTCGGCTTGTGCTGCAATCTCTTTTAAAGACGGCGCGCTCTCAGTCACAGTTTCGGCGGCTACGATTTCAGGCTCAATAATGACCTCAGGGATAACCTCAGGCATGATTTCTTCAGAGAGTTTCATCTCATCATCTAAATTTGCGGATAGAATTTCATCCATAATATCAATGCTGTCAGACTCATCGATATTGGCCGCGGCGTCCACCACCTCACTTTGAGGTTCTGGCTCTGCTTCTAATTCAAGCTCATCTAGCGGATCTTCCGTCAGATCCTTCATCAGTGATTTTACAAGGACGATATCAGGGTCAACGCCCGGTTTTCCTGCCAGCATTGGCTCATCATCCAGCGCGTCAAGCATATCTACATCAGACACTAAGAGTTCAATGTCTTCTTCCAAGTCTAATTCTGCTAATAAATCTTCCGCAGGATCGACAACACGCTCATCGGCTACTGGCTCTTCTTCTTCTATATAAGTCCCGCTATCCTCGAGCATGTTATCAAGCAATAAAGATAAATCATCCTGAGGATCTGCGACGTCACCCGGATCGATATTAGGTGTTTTGATTTTCTCGCGGCCAGCAGCCATTGCCCCGCCTAGGCCCAAAGCCGCCGCCGCGCCGCCCATAAGACTGCCGGATGATGTTTTAGGCGTATCCTCGAACGCGTCATCACTGATTGTAATATCGTCGTCTGAAAGAAGATCGAGAATTTCATTTTCCATCGCCAAAGGCTCTTCGGCGCTTTGATACACCGCATCCTTTAGGGGTGTCTCGACATCATCCATAGGTATAATCAGGTCAAGCACGTCATCGCCTGGCGTTTTAGCCGTAATAGTCTCAGATGCCGGCGTCATTTCAATTTCTGGAATGGACAGCACCTCTGTGCCCTTAACATCCATGTCGCCAATGAGCGCCTCAACATCTGCGGCGTCGCCTGTTGTCAAAGAGAGGTCTTCGTCAAGAACATCCAAGTCCAGTGTATCAAGCTCCATAGTATCAAGCACCGGTTTATCCGCCTCGACAAGATCAGCTACGTCGCCTGTTACGGGCGCGGAGGTTCCAAAATCAGCTTTAGTTTCAACAGCTTCAGCTGATGCACCATCATCCTCCGCGATAATCTTACGGATAGAGGCCAGAATATCTTCCATGCTCGGGTCTTGCCCGTTAGATACGCCTTCAGTTGTGTCCGGTGTCTGTTCAGACATAGTATTCCTTTTGCCAGTCCTAGCAAATTCCCCTGCTATTAACATAGGGTTAAGACAACACGTGACGATTGTCTAGATGCGATGGGATTCAATTCTTGGGAGAAATCAGGTCTGGGCGTTCTTTCTCACTAATAATCTCAGGATCTATGGTTTGGACAACAGACTCATATGCGTCTTCGCGCTGAGACGTGGTGTCGGCTTCGCTGAAAGGTATATCATCATACTGGTCGTAGTCAGGCTTTTGGAACGTCACAAAATCGACGCTCTCTTTTACAAGCTTCAGAGGCTCTGTCGGAATATCAGGGATTTGTTTAACGATTGTACCAACAACGGGGACTATTCTGGACTTATTCCCTATATAAGCCGCGCCTTTGGCAATATCCTTAGGGATATTAGGCAATTGCGGCACAATTTTTTGCACGGCCTCAGGCACAAATTTATCAACAACTTGATTCATGCCTTTATATTTCATCGCCTCAAAATTCTGCGCAGGGTCATACGTCTCAACGGGTAATCTTATGCCTTCAGTGTCAAACACACCCAGCGTGGTGAGAAGCTGAAAGGTCGCAGAGTTTAAATTACGCTCGGCTTCAACAACGGATAATTTAGCATTTAGCACCTCTTGTTCGGCGTCCAACACATCCAAAGTCGTCCGCGTACCGACTTTTTGCTCCAAATCGACACCTTCAAAGGCAACTTCTGCCGCTGTGACCTGCTGACGGCTGGCTTTAAGCGACAAGCGCGCTGCTTCAATCTGTGCCCAAATTTGAGCAACCGTCTGATCAACGGCCAGTTCTGTATCGCGCACCTCAAATGCGAGCCGCGTTTTAGCATGTTTCGCTTGGCGCACGCGCGAACTATTAAGCCCGCCAGAGAAAATCGGAATACTAAGCTGCGCCGTCAAAGACGCCTGATCTGTCGCGCCGAATCCTAAGAGCTGGTCTCGAGACGCACTCGCTGTGCCATTAAGCGAGAGCACAGGACGAGATGAGGATTTGGCTACATCAATCGCGGACCCTGCCGCGTCTTCGTTGAAATAGGCGGCTAAAAGCTGCGGATTATTGTCCCGCGCCAGAGCAATGGCAGCCGCTAACGATCTGGGAAGCTCAAATCCCGGAACCCTTTGCAAATCAACCGGCGGGTGGCCAACGATGCGCGTGTAACCCGCACGGCTGGACTGTAATTGGGCTTCAGCTTGCGCCAGACCTGACTCGGCGGCGGACTGACGGCTTTGCGCTTGCGCAATATCGGTCCGCGTGCCCTCACCGACATCAAAACGGTCTTTGGCGGCAAGTTGCTGACGCGCAAGCACCATCACATTATTACGGCGAATACGGGCTGTTTCTTCATCACGGATGACATCAATATAAGCATTGGCGGCAGAGAGAAAAATACTCTGCTCAGCATTACGAAGACCTTCACGCGCTGCCAAAATAGAGGATTTTGCTTGCTTTTTCAGAGCCTTAACACGTCCGCCTTGATAGAGTGGCTGTATGATTTGGAGTTGGGCCGCATGAGGATGACCATTGATGCTCCCGCCCGATGTTCCGCTAAACGGGTTCGTGCTGGACGGTGTTCTAGCCGCAGAATATCCGTAATTGCCCGACGCATTGGCGGTCAGACGGCCTTGCGCTCTGGCTTGGATGTAATTCTCATCCACTTCGCGCACACGCGCACGCTCTGCCTGCAGCCGTGGATTGCCGTTATAAACGGAAATTAAGGCTTCTTGGAAGGTTTCGGCAGAAGCAAAATTCGAGGTGCCCAAAAGTGAGAGGATAGCTAGACCGGATAAGGTTTTCTTAAGAGCGGTCATTTTGTATCCCATTATCGTGACTTACATTCCACGCACTCTTACGAATACGCGCTCTATTCAATTTTAGGCTTATAACTTTTAGGGTTAATAGGTCCCTAAAATACGAATTCTGGCTCTGCAGAAAACCCAGGCAAAATCGGCGCGCCGGCATCAAAAACGATACGTTCTCCGACTGTGTCCCCTGTTTTGGTATAGACACAAACGCGGCCTATAGGGCCGTTTTGAACCAGGCATACCAAACGGCCTTCATTGGCAAGCTGATCCTGCCATGTCTTCGGAATTTCAGCGATTGCGCCATTTACGAAAATGACGTTGAACGGGCCATGCTCCGCTGCACCGGCTTTCAAATCGCCTTTGACAACAGCCGCATTAGTAATATCGGCATCTACTAATTGCGTCGTTGCGCGCTCCACAGCCTCGTCATTATCCTCAAGACCCACGACGGTCTCGCCTAAATGCGCTAATATTGCGGTCGAGTATCCACGTCCACAGGCAATATCCAGAACGACATCTGTCGGCGCAATATCGGCCGCTTGCACCATTTTGGCGAAATCACGTGGACGAATCATGGTGCGCCCATCGCCCAAATCAACATGGGCATCGCCATAAGCCAGAGCTTGCTGGGATTTGGGAACAAATTTCTCGCGCGCAATACGGCGAAACGCGCCTAAAACCTCTAAATCGGTTACATCGCTGGTACGGATTTGGCTCTCAACCATGTGGTTTCGGGCCGCAGAATAATCAAACATAGGAGGCTTTCCGGCTTTCTAATTTGTCCCCGCTATAAACCAGCCGCCCTGCTAGGCGCAATGCCCTATTGCCGCATAAACTCCATACAGATTCATAAGCCTGTTCCTAACGCCTCGTGGGGCTCATTTTCGCGTTGCGCTTCTCAAACACTCTGGCTATAGACGCATCCTTGCGAGGCACCATGGCGGAGTGGTGACGCAGCGGATTGCAAATCCGTGTACCCCGGTTCGATTCCGGGTGGTGCCTCCATAAATTATCCGTAACAGACTGAAAGTATACAGATAAATTTTGCCACTCAACTTTCAGACCCCACTTTGTTATTCACTCGTTCAAAATATAATACTGAAAAACAGGTATAAAAACTATTGTTAGCTTCGCTCATAATTCAGAGTAAGCTGATTTGTCCAAAGGTAACTACCTTAACGTAACATCGGGCATGGCATCTAAGTTCCTTAATCTTATGAAGGCACTTCCACCCTCTTTAACACTAAGAAGTTGGGGTAAACCCTGATGTGCCCCTAAGTTAAAGTCGGTTACAAATCTTTTATAGTGATACAGAAAACCAACAAGCTGAGAGCTTCGTCTCTGAAGTCTATGCAGGTAAAGTCGGCGGACGTGATGGTGTAAAGCACGAAAACCAAGTTTTGATCACATCAGAAGAATATGAAAACTTGTCAATCTACCCTTATGATGACAGCCTACTCGCTGCGAGTTAGTAAAACTATCACATAGGAGGCAAGAGACATGACAGATAGAGTATCAAAGACGGACATCTTGTTAACTGAGACAACGCATGACGGCATATTGCGCTTAACTTTGAACGACTCTGGTCGTCGCAATGCTTTATCCGAAGCTATGTTGTTACAGCTTAACAAGGCTTTTGAGCAAGCATCTAAAAATACAGATATACGCGTTGTTATCTTGGCGGCCAATGGGCCCGCCTTTTGCGCCGGTCATAATCTAAAAGAAATGACAGCTGGACGTGACTTCGATGATAAAGGGCGAGCATATTTCACCAAAATTATGACACTGTGTTCAGGCGTGATGCAAGCCATCGTCGCCTGCTCCAAACCTGTCATAGCTGAAGTCGAAGGCGTCGCGACGGCTGCTGGATGTCAATTAGTGGCGTCTTGTGATCTGGCTATAGCCTCGACAACAGCACGGTTTAGCACGCCCGGCGTTCACATTGGCCTCTTTTGTTCAACACCCATGGTCGCCCTATCAAGGACTGTGTCCAACAAGCACGCTATGGAGATGCTTTTGACAGGTGATATGATTTCAGCTCATCAAGCCGTAAAGATTGGACTGGTAAATCGAGCGGTGGAACCCAACAATCTCTGCAGCGAAACATTAGCTTTGGCGTCTAAAATCGCTTCAAAATCCAGCCTTACGCTCGCAATTGGTAAGGCCGCATTTTATAAACAGCGCGAAATGAATTTATCTGATGCTTATGACTACGCTTCACACGTGATGGTAGAGAATATGTTAGCCCATGACGCAGAAGAAGGCATTGGCGCCTTTATCGAAAAGCGCGCGCCTTTATGGCAAGACAAATAATTAAAGACTATACATCCTTGTCCCATTGAAATTTATCTTCAATCCATGGCGCCATATCGTATATTTTCGGAATGCACTCTGTTCGCAAAAGCATCCTAGCTTTATCAGCAACTTTGGATGGAATGTCTCCCAAGCTATCTTCTCTGGCAAGGAGGTCAAAACGGCGACTAAACTGACCGCGTGTCAAAGGGTGAATTTGCACATGATCTAAAAGTTCGGCTGTGCTTAACAAACAGAGTGGCGTCGTAATACCCCAACCTATTCCTTCAGCTACAGCCATTGTATGGCTTGGCGCATTATCAAACTCCAAGCTTTGCGGAAATTTAAGACGAAGCCTGTTGAGCTGAGATTCGATTCTCAATCCGAGTGCGGAGCGCATTGAATATCTCAAAAAGGGGAGATTTTTCTCACCCTCCATAATATCGACTGAACCTTTATAGCTCTTCGGGAAAACCAATATATACGGTTCTTGAAAAATAACTTTTCTTTCAAGGTTCGAAACATCCTCCATCACATTTCGAGTTGTGATCATGATGTCGATATTGTGAGACAGAAACTCCTCACGATGAAGAGGCGACAAGCCTGCCCAGATGCGCCAATAACTCGACATCTCGTTTAAGGATTTATATAATTTTGCACCCAAAACAGTTGACATACTCCCTGTCATTGAAAGCGTTAATGAAGCGAGTTTACGGTGTTCTAAAGTTTGGGTCTCTCGGAAGGTATCCTCTGTGTCCTGAATGATTTGCCGCGCCCGTTCCAATAAAATTTTACCGCCTGTCGTAAGGGCAATGGGCCTAACGGAACGATCGAAAAGCTGTGCATCTATGGCATGCTCCAAACCAGCTATTGTTTGAGACACAGCAGATTGTGTCATCTTCAATACTCTAGCACTTTGTGTCATCCCCCCTTTATCGGCAGTCACGACAAAAACTTGAAGTGACCTAAGGTCAAAATTACTCGGTATAATCATAAATTCCTTGATAACGACAATAAATCAATAATCGCTATTCCCCTGCCCCTCTGCGCGACGCTTCTGTCGCTTCAACTAATACTCTGTTCGCAATATTCGTAAGTCTATCATAATGGGACCTTTGAATGTTGATACCTCTGTTCAGCCTTAATGAATATATTTCTATTTGAGACTCTTTATCTTTTAAAATTTTTGCTCCCACGTTTAATTCTTCAGTCAAGCTTGTCTCAGTTCTAGAACATATTAAACTCATCATATCAAATTCACAGCCCTCATAGATTATAGGCTGCTCTTCAGATGATGAAATGACGGCCTGCATATCTTTGCATTGGATGACTCCGGAAAAGTGCTGTGAAGCGATATAGCTGAGAACACCAATGAGAGGCTGACGATCCGCTACATTGGTAATCTCCAAGTGAGCTGATTCATGAGTGGATGCATAGGCCATCGCTAAATCAGCTATCGACCTGCCTATACAAAACAAGCTGTGTCCACCTCCGTCTATCACGATATGAGTTGGCGACTGTTGCGTAAAGCTTGGCTCAGCCAGATCAGTTTCCTCGAGAGTCGGGAGCGCCCTTATTAATTGCCTTACGCCATCATGCCCGTGACATTCCAGCCACAGCGCCGTACGCGCCATATCATAATAGTCACGTTTGTGCCCATAGAGCGCCTCAAATGTACGCGTAAGCAGAGACCAAAGCTCGTTAATCGAGAGATTAAGCTGCTGGGCCATTTAAGTCAGGCCTAATGGGAAAGCACCAATGATCGCCAAACTCTTGGCCTATATCAGAGACTAATGGCGCGCCTTGGAACATAGTATTCCTCACCCACATCTTAGAGCGGGGATCAAATTTTCCGACTCCGAAAAAGGACAGTTTACAACGCAAAAGGTGGATAGGCAGAACATCATCATCTAAAAGATTTGCGCGTATTTCACCATATTGCGTCGCGCTCATCGTCTGAATACGTCTTATGATATAGCGGTGCTTCGGATGGGCGAAGGCAAAATGGGCCGCTGATTTATCACCCTCTTTTTCAAGATAAGTTTTCAAATCTTTATAACACTCGCAGACATCCCTCGCGATACACATCATCATTTCTTTTTCTGCGCCAGGTTCGTCAAAACGTTTGCCAAGGCGTGGTTCTTGTTTTTCCTCGGAGCGATACCAGAAAATGCCCACCGCAGATTTCTCATCAAAGTCACAGCCCAAAGCCCAATCATAATTAGTTTCAATTTGGTCTTTGAGTTTTGAGAGTTTCATATGAGGCACCATCTCATATTGCTCTCGAATATTGAGCTTATCTTCAAGATCTAAAATGAGATCAGCATAGAGTTCTGTTAGAATAGCATTTATAAGCTCTTGCGTTTCAACGCGGTAATTTTCAGCCGTATAGTCGATCAATATTGACCAATCAGTTACGATATCTTGGTGAGCTTTCAGCCAGTCTAAACACTGCTCAATTTCAAACCGAGCATGTTCATTAATCGCGTTTTGTTCAGCATTATCTGTCGCAATCTCATCGAGATGCTGCATGGCTTTCAGGACATAACACTTAAACTTTCCGCGGCTGTCTTCGTCTGGCACGGTGTGAGTTAAAATACGCGCGAGTGCTGTTTCGCGCACTTCAATCCAATTTGCTATCAGCAAAGGATGATTGATAAGATAAGGGGCCATCCCGAGGCCTGTAGCGTTCCCAATACCAATATAACGCTTAATCGATTCATCCATAGGCACCGCAGTTTCAGGGGCACGATGCTTGGCGACCCAATCCGCCTTTTGAAGGCTGAAGTGGCGTATGAGATAGCAAGAAAACATTTCTGCCGAAAAGGGGCGCGCAAAGTCAATATAGCTTTCTCTCACCTTCTCCCAATTTGCCATGCCGAATTTACCACTGCCGTACACGGCGGTCGTGCGGTAGAGATATCCAACCTTCGCCATGACATCGAGATTAGGCTGCTGACCTTTTGAAAGGGCATCCACGACATGTTCATAATTGCGAACGCTTTTATTAGCGCGCGATAAAACAAAACATTTAGCGTCGACACGGCCCACTTCTTGTAACGGAACATTCTGTCTTAGAAAATCAAGACGGGCTTTATCGACTGTGCCCTCGCAAAGCGTAACAGTCATATCCCAATCTTCGGCAATGACACGGTCACTACGCTTATCAGGATCAAGGAATTTTGAAAAAATCACATAGCTAAAGACCGCATTGGGTGTTGTGATTTCATAAACGACATCCCCATAGCCTTGAGGTGTTAAATCAAATATTACAGGCACTATAGTCCATTTTTCACGCATGACGCGGCGCAAAAGACTTCGCATAAAACTGAGCGGATAAGGGTATAATGTGCCTAGACGGTCCAAATCCATAACAACATTGGCAGGCCGTAAAGCTAAATCAGAATCATTGATATGAACGGCATTATTCTGCATTAGGAACGCCCCACAAACCCATCTTCAAAGAAATTCAGCCAATTAAGCCCCATCACTTTTTCAATATCGCCTTGCCCCATACCTTTGGCTTTTAATCCATCAGAGATGTTACCAAAATCTCGACTACTTCCAAACCAATCCGGCTGGCGCGGCCAATCGGCATTAGACGCACTACCCTCACCGTAATCAGGTTTAAAGGTCCAAGTCCCGCTACGCATCCATTCAAGTGTCTCATAACCCCAATTTTGACAGAGATCAGACCCAATTCCGATATTGTCAATGCCCATCAATTCAGCGGTATCCATGATCATGCCGCAAAAATCATCCAAACTGCAATCTGGACCATTATTGAGATGGAATGGGTACATTGAAAAACCAAGCATACCGCCAGACTCACCAAGCGCCTTAAGTACATCATCGGACTTATTTCTCAGCGCTTCGTGCCAGCGTGACGGGTTCGCGTGCGTAATCGCAATGGGCCGTTCAGAGAGTTCAATCGTTTGCAATGTGGAATGTTCAGCGCTGTGCGACATGTCGATAATCATGCCCACACGGTTCATCTCTTTAATGACTTCACGGCCAAACCGCGTAACGCCGCTATCGCCCTCTTCATAACAGCCCGTCGCGAGTAAGCTTTGATTGTTATAGGTGAGCTGCATAATCCTGACGCCTTGCTCATGCAGCATTTCAACTTTACGCAAATCATCTTCAATAGGAGAGCAGTTTTGGAAGCCTAAAATGATGCCTACACGGCCAGAACTCTGGGCAGCCCTGATATCAGCGGCTGTTCTGACGGGCATAATGAGGTCGGAATGCTCGCGGAACCTGCGGCGCCAATCCCCAATATTGGCCAATGTTGCTTCGGTATTTTCCCAATAACTAATGGTAACATGAATCGCATTGACGCCCCCAGCTTTTGCCTCTTCGAAAAGAGCACGGGTCCAGTTCACATATTGTAAAGCGTCGATAATTAACATGATTTAGCCAGGGTTTGTGTAAGCAGTTTTCATAATCGTGTAGAAGTCTTTGGCATGTTCACCTTGCTCTCGCGGACCATAAGAAGAGCTGTTCCGGCCACCAAAGGGCACATGATAATCAAGTCCAGCTGTTGCGAGGTTGACCAAGACGCTACCATATTTAGCATTCCGTTTGAAATGTTCGGCTTGCTTCAGATTGCTGGTGATAATCGAAGCCGCGAGACCAAATTCTGTATCATTAGCGATAGCAAGGCCTTCATCATATGAGCTAACTTTCTGAACACATGTCATGGGCCCAAAAACCTCTTC
>ENA-ORXM01004841-ORXM01004841.1-marine-metagenome-genome-assembly--contig:-NODE-4841-length-11351-cov-26.221217_pt1 | contig 11351 bp, 5 predicted proteins | sample MGYA00237867_ERZ511480 | MGnify/ENA primary metagenome ERZ511480 (study PRJEB26309, sample SAMN06266103) | marine metagenome | isolation source: Algal blade | place: United Kingdom:Sidmouth, United... | reverse complement strand
AAATCATTCGTTCATGCCTTAATCTTAACAAATTCTCTTCTATAATCTTTTCCGACACCTTAAAATTTAAATGGTATTAGAATCCTATTTGTCCGAATTATATGATCTGCCACGAAAGTGGCCTGTAATACACTCTTCCATTTTTAGGGAAGAGCCGGAGATGGGTTATTAAATGTAAGCCTAACCCACAGCATCTATAATCATCCCCAATACCTTATCCATATCAAACGGAGGCCCCTTGCTCAATCCAAGTCTCACGATAACTAATTCTAATGACGGTATCACAATAACATACTGTCCCTCATAACCGCTAAATTTAAAAGTATCATCTGGGCATGATGGATATTCCTTAGGGTTACCATTGAGCCAAATATGTGCACTGTACTTATCTTCAGAATACGGGGTAGGAGTGAGTGAGTAATCATGCCATTCTTTAGTGAAGATGGTGTCGTTAAGCCATATGCCTTCATTGAGATAAAGTTGACCGAGCTTGCCCCATTCTCTTGCCGATGCATACATGAATGAAGATAACACATACTCATTGCTCTCGTCAGTTTCTATCTGGGCAGTCGGCATGTCTAACTTGTCAAAGATTGCAGCTTTGGGAAAGTTGAGATAAGCTTCTTCATTATCGAATGTGTTTTTTATGAGTCTATTAATGATGTTAGTGGTGCCGCTTGAGTATGACCATGTGTCGCCTGGAGTATTTTCATATAGTGCTGATAGAGCATAATCTGCTGCAGTTTCTTTTAAGAAAAGCATCTCGGTGACTTGCGATACAGATCCATATTCTTCATTCCATTGGAGTCCAGAATTCATCCTCATGAGATTATCTAAGGAGATATTCTTACGATCATCATTAGCCCACTCTTCGAATAGATCAGTCTGATTAACATTTAGTTTTCCTTCTTTGACTAATATACCTATGAGAATATTGGTGACACTCTTAGTCATCGACCATCCTAAGAATGGTGTCTCTCGATTATATGGAGCTCGATATTTCTCAGCTAAGAGTTCTCCATTTTTCATGACCAGCATGGCTCTTGTTTTCTTTTCCCATGCATCACCTTTATCAAAAGCTTCTGATAATGCAGATTGTAATTTTTGAATCTGATCTTCGCTTATATCAGGAGTTACATCTTTTATACCATAAGGCCATGGCAGTGTATCTGTCGATTTTAGAAATGGGGTAGAAGAAGCTTTATAGTTCAATTGACGGTTGTCTTCTCCGATTAGTAGTTTGCAACCCAGTCCTGGTCTGTAAACGGATACTACTTTTGAGAGACCTAATGAAGAAGCACTGACGGTAAGGTCTTCTTCGCTAACTTTAATAGACGCTATGCTCTGTGGAAATGTATTAAAATCTTCTATATGTAGACTCTCAATTGATCGTCCTGATACGAATATAGACGAGCAGGCTCGCTTGGCTACATAACCATTTATAATGGGAAGTTTAGGACATACTAAGAAGATGAATCCTAATAGGATAATAATGAATAAGAGTAATAGAACCCTAAAGATCCATTTTTTCATATGAGTTATATAATGTCAGAAAATCCTTTAACTAATATATTAATTAATTAGCCACCTGATTTCTTGATGTCTCTGGCGCCTATGCCTTTTAAGAATTCTATGATTTTGTCTCTGTTGTCGCCTTGTATAATGATTTCACCATTTTTTTGAGAACCACCAACTCCAAGATGTGATTTGAGTTTACGTTCAAGATCTTTCATTAATGCATTAGTCATCTCGAGGCCTCTAATGATAGAGTTAGGTTTTCCTTTTCTTTTTTCGAGATGGACTCTTATTGTTGACTTAGCTACAAAATGGTCAGCTTTCACTTTCTTTTCTTTTGGCTCTTCAGGAGCATTGTCAGGATTTCCTAATTTTTTGAAGTCATCCCAATTGAGGGATGTTCCTTTCTGCTTAGACATGAGGATTTGTTATTTATTACGAAATCCAAGGTATGTAATAAAAGTATATGATGCTATCATTCTGAATTTGTTTATCGCCCTATAAATACCTTTTTAGGAAATTGACGCTATTCGTTTTTGATATGTATTGCATGTATCCCTGAGTTGTATAGCATAAAAACAGATGTAAGTAATACATTAAGAATTTAGTATCTTTGTGTAAGTGGTTAAAATCGGTGACATAGAGATTAGGGTCGTTGGAAAATCAGGTAATTTGGAACTCAAACCTGATAATTACGACATTAGGCACATTGCGAGTATTTTGCAAAATGTCGAGGATCTATTATTCCCTAACAGTAAAAAAGATCGACCTTTAATAACATATGATATTCAAAAAGGATCGGTAAGGCATATTTTCAAAACTCCAATTCAATATATAATCGGATTCAGTGCTATTCTTCAACAAATTCAAGACTCAAATTCAATTGACTTCCTTGATCTAAGAACAGCAAGAGCTATTGAAAGCATTCAAGAATTATCACTTCAAAAAGATTATGAATTCCAATTTAGCACCTCTGTAAAAGACAATATAGAGCTTTCAATAAGCCCGAAAACAAAGTTCTATAGAACGGAAAACATTTGGGTAGACGCTGAATTCTATTTCTACGGAATCTTAACGAATGCTGGAGGAAAAAATAAAGCTAATATCCACTTAGACACCAAAGAATATGGTTCTTTAAACATAGATACTGGTAAAGATTTTTTAGAAGGACAAGAAGAAAACCTCTTGTACAAGAAATTTGGTGTCAGAGCTACTGGCAAGCAAAATCTTGACACAGGTGAATTGGATACTAAGTCCTTAAAACTTATAGAGCTTATAAATTATAGTCCGAAATATGATTCTGACTATTTAAATGCATTAATTTTTAAGTCAAAGAAAAGCTGGAGAGGGATCAATACAGATGAATGGCTATCAAATCTTAGAGGAGGATATGAAGCATAGTGTCTTATTAGATACAAGCTTTTTTGTTCGTCTTCTTAATGATGAAGATTCTTTACATAATAATGCTAAGGAATATTTTAAGTATTTTCTGGAAGAAGAAATAGTACTAAAAGTTTCTACTATATCAATTGCAGAGTATTGTGTTAGAGGTGAAATTGATGAGCTTCCACTGAAAAATTTACAAATAATCCCATTCAATTTTGACCAAGCAACTAAAACAGGAGGATTTGCAGCTGCAATATTTAAACAAAATAAACTAAGTGAAGAAAAGCTTACTCCAAGAGCTATAATTCCCAATGATTCGAAACTTTTTGCACAGGCGGACTTAGACAAATCGGTTACTTACTTCGTTACTTCTGATAGTCGTTCAAAACGTACTTATGGTATATTGAAAAAACAGTTTAAGCCAAAGTTTGAAATTCTTGACATTTCAAAACCTTATAATGAAGCTTTTGGGATTTTGGATTTGCAGTAAGGATTACACTCTACAACATTTTACAACCTCCGCAATACCTTGTGTCAACAGCTAAGATATCTGATGATTGAGATATATGAGTCCATATAGTCTAAATTTTGATCAGGAACTACACGCTGCCTAACTTCCAGTATAGACTTGAGTAGCATATCCATATGTTCTTGGGTTGCCTCTAATCTCAAAACTCATCGTAGCTGTAACATCATAAATTAATTCTATTTCTACTGAAAACTGTCCTAAGCTACCGCTTGGATTTATTCCACCATTTACATTCCTTATAGAATAATTCTGCCCTATAGATTATGCTATTGCTAATAATATGAATGCTGAAATTAGGCTCGAAAAGGGTAAAATTCTTGTCTAATTGGTAAGTTTTATTTGCTTCAATCCTTTATGAAGAAATTGAATAAAACCTTGCTTTTGAGATTGTTAAATCAAAAACATGATCATTTTCTCAAATATTAATTTTTAGCTATATCTGATCAAATTACTGAAAGATAGTCTCCTATACATTATCACAAAATGTAATATAATGTCATATAAGTTATAGTTGTAATGTGAATCCCTTTTTGGAATAGATGTTGGTCTTAGTAGCCTGATGTAAAAGGGTTTGGTGTATCAAATTCCCAAACTTTCCTTTTACCGAGTATTAAACGAATACAATTAATATTTAAGAATGATGATTAAAACATTTCTTACAAGAATTACAAGAAGTCACTTCCTGATATGGTCATTTATCATGTTAGGAGCCATTGGAATGAATGCGCAAGTATCCTATAAATGTGGATGTGATGATGCACTTGATAATGATGTTATCGAGTTTAGAATTACAATAGGTGGCACTACTGTTGGTGCTGGAGAAACATGGACACTAAGCAGTGCCTCTAATCTTTTTCTCAGTCTAAATCCATTGACACCAGTGCCTAATGGATTTGTAGTACCTCCAACTTCTGCTAACCCTTCGGTCTATGAGATTACTGGTTTTGCATACAATAATGTAATGCCTTACGTCATCGTAAATGGGCCTAATGGTATTCCTACTGAGGTCAATATGATCACATGTATGAAGCCTACTGCAGAGATTACGGTTGATGGTGGCAATGATTTATGTACAGGAGCAACTGTAGATGTATCGCTCGAAGTGATACTGGGTAATATAATACCCACTACTGTTAATTACTCAACAGTCGTCTACACGGCGAATGGAAGTACCAACAGTAATCCTACAGTAAATCAATCGGACGGTAGTACATCAGTATCATATAATTCCTCTGGAAGTTTTATCATTAATGTCACAGGAGAGACAAATGCTAACTGTGATTTCTCAGGTGAGATAGTGGTTAATGTAACTGATGCTTCAGAAGGTATGGTTATAAGCGGTCCGGATTTATTATGTACGGCTAATGTATCAGATATACCTTATACAGTAACTAATCCTAATGGACTTATGGTAGAGTGGTCATCACAGAGTGCTGTGACATTTGATCCACCAGGAATGACTCCTATGACAGGAAGCGGAACTTCAGTTACTGCCACATTTCCTAATACAGTAGGTACTTATACACTTAATGTGTCTAATTCAGATCCTAACGGATGTGCTATTAATAACTTGAGTTATGATGTAGAAGTTGTAGAGACGATCGATACAGTATCTATTATAGGAAGTACCTATGTGTGCTTAGATGAAGAAACTGATTATACAATAGCTAATGCAAGTTCTTACACAGGACTTCAGTGGACAGTGAGTCCATCAGTCGGTGCTACATTGCAACCGATGAGTGGAATGTCTGATATAGTAAGATTAGTAGTGACGCAGGCAGGGATGTATGATCTTACAGTGACAGGAACATCAGCAGATGGTTGTCCTATAGAAAGTACGATATCTGTGCAAGGTGCTGATTCTACATCAGGAGCTATAGCTTGTAATAATACAGTTAATGTATCACTGAATAATAATTGTACACTTGAGCTGGAAGCAGATGTAATATTAGAAGGGGAGAACTTAAATAGTGATGCGTATATACTTGAGATTTTTGATGAGACTACAGGAATGGTGCTCACAGGTAATATGATTACTCAAGACCAATTAGGTCATACATTTAGAGTGACAGTGAGTCAGAGATGTGGTGGCAATTCATGTTGGGGTAACTTAGTAGTAGAAGATAAGTCAATAACGCCATTGGCTCCATTCTGCTCAGATGATCCTGCATTTACAACTTGTTATAATTTTGAGGATACTGATAACCCTCCAGGGTTTCCTAACTTCCTTGCAGATGTAACGGTTACTTACAGAGCGACATCTAATGATTGGTTACTTGAAGGATTTGATAATTGTAGTGATGCAGTATTAGAAGTATCTGACGAGAATATCTCAGCAGGTGTATGTACGGATCCTCAGATTATAGAAAGAACATGGACAGTAACAGATATAAATAATGGTGCTACTTCTACTTGCCAGACTGACGTTATGGTAAGCTTAGTGGATAAGACTTCAATTATATGGCCGCCAAATTTTGATACTGTATTAGATGCTGAGAATGGTGATGACACTGCAGTGGATACAGACAATACGTTCGGATCTTTAGATCCATGTAATACTGTCGGTGGTATAGCTGGATTTCCTAACACATCTTTATTCTGTGGGACTCAGTGGATAGCTGATGCTAACGGTAATCCTACACCAGAATGTACAGGATCACCTACTGGTCTTTTATGTACTAATCTACAGTTAATAGGTTATAAGGATGATGTAATTCCAATATGTGGCGACTCTAAAAAGATATTAAGAAAGTGGACAGTATGGGATGCATGTGCTAACGAAGATGTTATGTATACTCAGATCATTACAATTATGGACAACCGTAAGCCGCAATGTTCTGCACCACCAGAAACACAAGCATTTACAGATGTACATGAGTGTGGTGGTACTGTAGTCTTAGACCCACCATTGATTACTGGTGAGTGTGAGGAGACAACATATACTGTAAGATATAAGCTAAGAGATGATAGAGGATTAATTCCAGCAGAATTTATTACTGACGGTGTAGTTTTTGATGCCGCGTTAAATAAATATAAGATTGTTGATTTACCATTTAGTTCTGATACTGTATGGATTAATTATATAGTAACAGATAAGTGTGGTAATGTAAGTGATGAGTGCTTTAACGAGATAGAATTACTTGATGACGAGCAACCTATACCTGCTTGTGATTTAAATAACTCGATTACATTAAATGATGAAGGATGTGCATTTGCGACACCTGGAACATTCGATGATAATAGCTGGGATAACTGTGGTGTATTCTCTACAGTAATTCAGAAGATGGATTCAAGATGCGATTGTGAGTTATCGAGATATGACTTCTTAGATTACTTAGGTACAACAGGTGGTAAGTATTATTACTTATCTAAAGAAAAAGTACATGCTAACAGAGCATTTGCATTAGCAGCTTCTATAGAAGGATATGTTGCAACTGTGGGCTCAGCTACAGAGAATACATGGATCAGAAATCAAGTGAATAGATTTCAGAATAATGCGGACTATCTAATAGGACTTACTGGAACTGATGATGGAGGGACCGTAAATTTATCATCGCTTACTTGGCAAAATGGTACATCATCTTACAGAAATTGGGCATCTACGGATATGCCGCCTGTAATCGATAAGAATATAGATGCATCAGGTAATGTCCATGTATTTGTCGATGCAGATGGAACATGGGATGCAGAAAGAAGAAACTTCCAAGAAGCTTACTACGTGATCGAAAGAGATGAAGAATGTGGATGGTCACAGAAAGTGAAATTCTGCTGTTCTGACGTAGGTCAAGAGACAATGGTAGCATTAAGAGTTATAGATAACTTCGGTAACCATAATCAATGTATGGTAAGAGTTACTGTGAGAGACTTTATAGCTCCAGTGATTACATGTCCATCTAATATTACAATAGATTGTGATGATGATGTAGCTGATATTAATACACAGCCTACAGTAACAGATCTTTGTGGAGGGATTACAGTTGCTGAAGTAGTAGGAGATGATACATTTGAGTGTGGTGATGATTTTGTATTAATAAACAGAACATTTACAGCAACAGACCTTGGAGGTAATACGAGTAGATGTACTCAAGTAATAAGAAAAGAAAATAGAACACCATTTACGGTAAGTGACATTACATGGCCAAGAGATCACACATTTACTAATGACAGATGTACATTAGAGGATGTAGATCCTGAAGATTTACCTAACGGAAAGCAAGAGCCTACAATAAGAGCTAATGATTGCAGTCAGATAGTTTTCACATATGAAGACTTATTATTCACAATCGTAGATGGCTTCTGTCAGAAATTAGTCAGAACATGGACTGTTGTTGATTGGTGTCAGCCTACAAGAGTTTTCACACATGATCAAGTAATTAAATTGTCTAATACAATAGCTCCTCAGATAAGTGCAGCATCATGCAGCTCTATGACAGTAACTGAAGGAGAAATTGTTGGAGCATGTATGGTACAAGTAGATGATGTTACAGCTGAGTTAGATGACGTTAGTAATAACTGCGCAGAAACAGTTAGATGGTCTTACACAGTAATATTTAATGGTACAACTGGTACCCCTGATAGAACAGGAAATACTAATGATGCAAGTGGCGTATATCCTTATGGAACCCACACTATAACATGGACAGCTGAAGATGCTTGTGATAATGTAGATGTGTGTACTAAGACACTTGTAGTAAGAGATAACAAAGCACCTACACCGTATTGTTTAGGTGAGGTTGTATTACCATTAAGTATAGATGGTACCATAGAGATATGGGCGTCAGATTTTGACTTAGGTTCTGAAGATGATTGTCCGGACAGTAGTGTAAGAGCTTCGTTCAGTGAGACATCTATCGTGTCTAATATGACATTTGATTGTGATGATCTTAATACAGGAAGTAACATCGGTAATATAACATTAGAAGTATACTTCCATGATGAGTCAGGTAATGTCTCATTCTGTACAGTAAAGATTATACTACAGGATAACAGAAATGTATGTGATAATGTAGGGACTGGATCTAAGGTCGCTATATCAGGTCAGATTATGACAGAAGACTTAGAGATGATTGATGATGTAGAGGTGGCATTGATGTCAGGAGATCTTAATTTCCCTCAGATGAATATGTCTAACATGGGAGACTTTGCTTTCAATGAATTGAATGCAAACCAAGATTATCTTGTACAGCCATCTAAGGATATAGAATATCTTAATGGTGTAAGTACGCTGGATCTACTAATGATACAGAGACACATATTAGGATCTACAGTTTTAGATTCTCCATATAAGATTATAGCTGCTGATATTGATAATTCAGAGACTATTACAGCTATCGATTTGATACAGTTAAGAAAATTAATATTAGGTGTATACGATGAATTACCTAATAATGATTCATGGAGATTTGTCGATGCAGCACACACATTCTTTGATGTATTAGATCCATTCCCATATCCTGAGATGATTAACTACCAAGGCTTAGCCGTAGATGCGTTAAAGTCTGACTTCATGGGTGTTAAGATAGGTGATGTCAATGGTTCTGTATTAGCTAATGCTAATGGAGTAGCTATCGACAAGAGAAGTGGTGATGCTTACGGTATCGTGCTACAAGATGCACAGACTGAAAAAGGAAATAGAAGATTACAATTTGTTGCTGATAAGGATATCGACTTAGCTGGACTACAGTTCACTTTAGATATTGCTGATAAGGGGCAAGATATAATGGCTGTTATTCCGATGACCATTGAGATATCTAATGATAACATAGCATGGGATAAGATGTCAGATGGTCAGATTGTTATGAGTTGGAATAGTCAAGATTACAAGGAAGTACTAGAAGGTGAGATATTATTCGAAGTACTGTTATCAGGTAACGGTAAGGCAGTATCAGCTGAGTTGTCAGATGGACCGCTAAGAAGCGAAATCTATGAAGCTGTAGGTCAAGATATCGACGTTAGAAACATTAAGCTGATAGATAAGACTAATCAGTTAAGTGACTTTGAGTTCTCTGTAAATCAGAATGTACCTAATCCATTCAAAGATGAGTCAGTCATAGAGTTTATGTTACCAGCTGATAGCGAAGTAATATTCTCGGTGACAGATCAGAATGGTAGAGTCGTCTATACAGATACTAAGATCTTTAATGCTGGAAATAATCAGATTATCATCCAAGCTGATGATATGAATGCGAGTGGTGTATTATACTACCAGTTATCGACTGAGAAGTATACTTCTACTAAGCGAATGATTGTAATTAGATAATCCAGAAAAGAGAACTCAGATGAAAAACGAAATAATTACAAATAATACATACGCTAAAATTTATAATCACATGTCTAAGTTTAGAACATTAAGATTTAATATACAATGTTGGATGATATGTATGGTTGCAATGTCAGTTAGCTTTAATGCTAATGGACAGTGTGATGATATTAATCTTGCCTGCAATGGTGGTATCAATGTTTCTATCAGCGAAGATTGCTTTGCTGAAGTGACAGTAGATTTGATCTTGGAGAATCCGCCTTTTGGATTGTACCCAGATACAGATGCTAACTACAATATAACTATCATGGATGCCCAAGCAGATACTATAGTAAGATCTGCAACGGCAGATAGAATTATAGGTCAGGAATATATCGATAAGAGACTCGAAGTATCTGTAGAATTGGTGCCATGTGGTATCAGCTGCTGGGGATTTGTTACTGTCGAGGATAAGATAGGTCCTAAGTTCTGGAACTGTGTCAATGGATTTCTTCCAGATGTAATCTTATCATGCGAAGGTTATGAGAATGCTAACATTCCAGAGCCACAGATCGGAGGATTCTGTACTGATAAGTTATTAACTTTTAAAGATGATACTTCTACACTTGTATGTGTAGGTCCTTATGCGATTGATATACTAAGAACTTATACTGCATCAGATGAAGCAGGTAATTCTTCTCAGTGTCAGCGTAGAATCTTAGTAGAGAAAGCAGATCTTAAGGATATCGTATTTCCTGATAACTTTGTTAGAGAATTGACATCAGCATCTAATTGTGATGAAGCAGATAATCTATCTCCAATGGTTACAGGATTCCCTACGGGAATTTCTTGTCCTAATATCATGCATTTTATAACTGATATAGAATATCCACAATGTGGAATTCAGAGAAAACTACTTAGAGATTGGTTCGTCATAGATTGGTGTACTGGACAATCAAGAACATATGGTCAGATCATCAAGGTTATAGACGATATTGCACCTATAAGTACTTGTCCACCTGATACACTTAGGCTGCCATTAGATCCTGCATCATGTACCGTATCTCCATTGCTTAATCCTATGGGTATAGCTGGCTTTGATATGACAGGCTTAGTAAGTTTAATAGAAGATTGTTCTTTGCCTGTAACTATTGAAGTAGGATTTCTACCTGCTATTCCAGGCACTGACCAGCCAGTAACGGGTCCTTATAATGTGATAGCACCTAATGCACAAGGTCTATATCAACTACCAGAGATAAGTAATGCTGCTTGGGTTAGATATTGCTTTACAGATGCATGTGGTAATTCGAGTAAGAAAGATCCTACACCAGATATTGATATTGATGCAGACAACACATGTTGTTTCTTTGAGATAGTTACAAGAGATGCTAATCCTCCGATAGCGATATGCGAGGGCTTTACTAAGGTGCCATTGTTAGAAGGTGGAGAGACATTAGTACCAGCAACAAGTTTTGATGATACAAGTTTTGATCCATGTGGAGAGATCGCAGGATTTCAAGTTAAGAGAGAACAGTCCAGTTGTCCTGGTTATCCTTTAGAGTCTACAACTTTTGGGGACTTTGTTCACTTCTGTTGTGCTGATATTGGAGATACGATAACGATAAGATTAAGAGTTTTTGATACAGATGGTAACTTCTCAGAATGTCTGGGATTAGTATGTGT
>ENA-ORXM01004840-ORXM01004840.1-marine-metagenome-genome-assembly--contig:-NODE-4840-length-11353-cov-3.911405_pt1 | contig 11353 bp, 9 predicted proteins | sample MGYA00237867_ERZ511480 | MGnify/ENA primary metagenome ERZ511480 (study PRJEB26309, sample SAMN06266103) | marine metagenome | isolation source: Algal blade | place: United Kingdom:Sidmouth, United... | reverse complement strand
CCACCAGGGCAAGGGTCCAGGTGTCCCCGAGGCTGTAGTAGAGCTCGGGGTCGAAGCGCTCCCCGAACGCCCGGGCGTCGATCAGGTCGTCGAAGCCGATGTCCTGGCGCACCTGGGCGACGGCCGCGAGCGCGTGGTTCGAGGCTCGCCGCTCCGGCTCGGGCACGACCTCGAACGAGACGTACTGGGCCATGCCCTCGATGAAGAACTGCGTCGTCCGGAACTGCCGCGCGAGCGCGCGCCCGGACTCGGTCGCCTGCAGCACGTGGGTAAGCTCGTGGACGAGCACGCGCCGCTGTGAGACATCTTCCTCGAACGTGGCCAGATCCATCTGGATCTTCTTCCACTTGGCCAGTCCCGCCGCGTGCTCGCTCGAGGCGGAGAGATCCACTCGCACGAAGGGCGAATCGCTGACCCCGAGAAGCTCGGTGACGGCGGCGAGATCGGTCTCGGCGTGCTCGACGACATAAGCGACCGTCGCGGCGTCGTCCAGGCGGTGCACGAAGCGGTAGTGCTCGGTGGCGATCACCCCGAGCTCGGCCTCCGGGAGCGCCCCGCTGCCGGCACCGACGCGGTACAGCGTGACGCCGGCGAGGGCGGCGAAAGCGAGCGTCCAGAGCAGTCCTCGGAAGAGGCGAACGGCTCGGGTGCGCTCCGGCGCGCCGCCCGAGGCGGTCGACACGGTACGGCTCCAGAGCCGATGCCCGAGCACGAGCAGCGCACACGCGATACCGACGTGCACGCCGATCATGCGCCAGTCGACGATCAGCCGCTGTCCGTCGTAGTCGTTGGCGAGCATGCCGAACACGCTCAGGAGTCCGGCCGAGCCGACCTCGCTCTCGTACCACATCAGAAGCAGCACGTAGACGGCGTAGACGACGAGCCCGGTCGTTCTGAGCCATGAGAGCACCACGCCGTGGGCGAGGATGACGAACGCGAACACCAGATCGCGCCAGAGCAGCGTCCACCAGACCTGCCCGAGGAAACGCCCGCCGAGCGACTCGGGGTTGGCCGCGAGCAGCGCGGCATCGAGCCCGTAGCTCAGAACGTTGATCCCGACGAGCAGCAGCCACGCGGCGAGAACCTTGGCGGCGTAGATGCGCCAGCGCGGGATCGGCAAGGCACGCAGGAAGTCGATCGTCGACTCGTCGTGCTCGCGCGGGAAGAGGCTGTAGGCGGTCACCAGGATGAACAGGATCGAGACGGCGGCGACGAACGGGCCGGCCCCCGGATCGCAGTACCCCTCGCACCACGAGGCGAAGGTCTCCTCGTCGAGCCGCTCGGTGAACAGCCTCGTCGCGTAGCCGAAGACGAGCACGGCGAGCCAGAGCCCGGCGATCGGCAGGAGCTGACGAAGCTCCTTGACGAGCAGCGTGCTCACCGTGCCGTGGCCGCCGACCCGAGCGACGTGAGCGTCTCGGCGACACGCCGCACGGGTCCGGCGACGACGACGGAGAGCGGACCCTCGGTGAGCGCCACCCGCCAGGCCCCGAGTCTGAGTGGCTGGTGGAAGAGCCCCTCCTCGAGATCGAAGGCGACGTAGACACGCAGCCCCGGCGCGTAGCGGCTGCCGATGTCGTGCACCGTCTCTCCGAGACGGCAGTCGGCGGCGTCGCGGGTGCGTGGATCACGCCCCTGATCGACATCGAACTCGTTGTCGAACGGTCCGATCACATCGTGCTTCATGACGCAGCGAAGCGTCGGCGAGCGATCGAGCACCGCCTCCAGCTTCGCCTCCGCCTGCTCGGCGGCGACACCCTCGAGAGGGCGGTAGCCGCCGAGCAGACGGTGAACGCCGCCCTCGTCGATACCGGCGACGAGGAACCCGGCGAGCGGCGGGATGCCCGCGAGGAAGGCCTGCACGGCGGGCTCCGACCGACGCCCTTCGAGCCATGCCCGCCAGCTCGCGACGAACCTCTCCCACTCGAGCCCCGTCGCCTCGGCGAAGCGCTGCCGGGTGGAGCGGCGACGGTCACGGAGTGCGGCGAGGGCGTCCGTGCCGAGCGCCTCGCCGAAGAACCCGCGGGCGAGCGTCAGCACCGTCTCCTCTCCGAGCTCGAGCTCGAGATGACGCATCGCGGACCAGGCGAGCGCCTCGGCGCTCGGGTAGGCGAAACGATCGGCGAGCAGTTGCCAGTCGTCGATCAGATCAGCCTGTGCTCCGGCCCGATCGAGCGTGTGCAGGGCGCGGGCGACGAGCTCGGCCTCGTGCGCCTCGCGCTCGGCGGTGAAACCGCGCTCGGCCCACCAACGCGCGAGCCCGTCGAGCACCCAGTGATACGGCTCGAACATCGCTCGGTCCCCGCTCAGCACGCCGAGCACGCCGTGCAGGACGACGGCATCGAGCACCGCCTCGTCGTAGTCGTCGTGATCGAGCCAATTGCTTCGGATGAACACGCCGTCGAGCGTGGAGTACTGCAGATCCTCGGGCTCGAGCTCGGGGGCGAGGGCGAGGCGCACCGCCGGCAGCGCGCTCACGCCCAGCGCCGCCTGCAGCGTCGCGAGCGACTCGACGCTGCGCGCGAGCATCGCCTCCCCGCGCTCGCGGTAGATCGCCTCCCCGTAGAGCACCGCGACGGGCGGGGCCGTCTCGCGCAGCGTCTCCTCGCTGGTGAAGGCGATGCTCTCGCGCGTGTTCTGTTCGGCGAGACCGGCGGCCACCGTCGCGCCACCGACGAGGAGCACCGCGATCGCGACATGGTCGGTGCGCGTCATCGGACGGGCGAGACGTTCGCTGACCCGCCCCTCCCCGAGACGGGCGAGCACGAACCCCGCGAGGGTGAACGCGCCGGCCAGTGCGAGCGTGCCGAGCAGATCGACCCACGGCACGAGGTCGCGCTCGAACACGAACAGCTGGTCGTCGAGCAGCGCCAACGGGGCGAAGGCGGACTCGTCGATGCCGGGCCAGGAGGTGAGCAGCCAGACGAAAGCGAGCGTCACGAGATAGAGCACGAAGCGCAGGTGCCCGCAGAGACTGAAGCAGAACACGACGCTCCAGTACAGCACCACGAGCACGAGGGACTTTCCCGTCAGGAGCTTGAGGTAGTCGATCGTGACATCGTCGGCGAGACCGGCGGAGCCTGCCGCGAGCAGCACCAGAGCGAACGTCAGGAGCGTCAGATAGCACGCCCCCGCGAGGTACTTCAACACGAGCGGCAGCGTCGTGCCGACCGGCAGCGCTTCGACGAAGAGGCGGGTGCCGGCGAGGTACTCGCGCACGATCAGGCGGTTGCCGACGATGAGCGCGACCAGCGGTACGTAGGTCAGGAGCGCGAAGCGCACGACCTCGAACGGACTCATGCTGAACGCCGCGGCGCGATTCTGGGCCAGCGCGACCAGGGTGACGACCAGTGTCGCGGCGCCGAGCACGAGCGCGGTCACGGCGTGCTCGCGCACCTCCTTGCCGATCAGCGACAGGACCACCCTCACGCTCGCCGCCCGTCCGACCCCGCACCCCGCGTGCCGCCCTGCCCGGCGACCACCGCGATGAAGACGTCCTCGAGCGTCATCGGCTCGCGCCGCCAGCCCGGCGCCAGCACCCCCTCCGGTGCCGCCCCCGCGAACTGCAGCGTCAGCTCTCGCCTGCCGAGGCGCTCACGCTCCTCGAGCACCCGCAGCCTCGTTTCCGCGAAGTCGCCGGGGAGCCCGCCGGGCACATCCTCCTCCCGTGCGATCGAGAAGCGTGCCAGGGACCGGCGAAGAGGCACGAGACGGCCTTCGTAGACCGTTCGCCCGCCCTCGACGATACCGATGCGATCGGCCACCGCCTCGATCTCGTCGACGAGATGGGTGGAGAAGAACGTCGTCGCCCCGTCGCGCGAGGCGTGCTCACGCACCAGATCGATGAATTCGCGGCGTGCCACCGGATCCATGCCCGCGGTCGGCTCGTCGAGGATCAGCAGATCGGGCCGCGTCGCGAGCGCCAGCGACAGCGCGAGCTTGGCCTTCATGCCGCCCGAGAAAGTACCGATGCGACGCTTGGGCGGGAGCTCGAAGTCCCGCGTCAGCCTATCCCAGCGCGAATCGTCCCAGCGCGGGTAGAACCCGCGCACGAAGCGCGCGAGCGAGCGCGGCGTCATCCACGGGTACATGTTCTGCTCCTGGGCGACGTAGCCGATGCGCCGACGCACCGCGATGACATCGTCCGCGAGCGGCTCGCCGAACAGCTGCACGCGGCCCGCGTCCGCCCTCGTGATACCCATCAGGATACGGATAGCGGTCGATTTCCCTGCGCCGTTCCGCCCGAGAAAGCCGAACACCTCGCCGTGCTCGACGGCGAGTCCGAGCCCATCGAGGACCCGGAGCGAGCCGAAGGACTTGCACACCGCCGAGAGCTCGATGATCGGTGCCGTGCCGCCCGTGACGCCGCCCGTGACGCCATCCGATGAACCGCCACTGCGCTCGGGCACCTCGCCGGAACGGCCGACGGCCTCTCCAGAGGGTGCCTGCGCGTGGTCCGGCCGCCCGGGAGCCGCCCCCTCCTCGGCGCTGGGCACTGATCTCATCGGTGTCGAACTCTCGAGCAGGTGCAATCGCGCATGTTAACCGGCATCGCGGACCCTCGGGCGCGGTATGCTCCTCATGACGAAACCGTCTCGGAGCCGCTCCGAATGAGTACGTGCCCCTCTCTCGCCCGCACCCGCGCCCTCGAGCACGCAGGCGGTCTCGCCCTGCCACCGTTGTGCTTCGGCAGCTCCTCGCTCGGCAACATGCCGGGCACCTACGGCTACACGGTCGACGAAGCGCAGGCACGCTCCACCGTTCACGCGATACTCGATTCCCCCTTCCCCTTCATCGACACCTCGCGCAACTACGGCGGCGGCGAGAGCGAGCGGCGCATCGGCGCGGCGCTCGCAGAGCGCGGGGGTCTGCCCGACGGCGCGGTGCTCTCGACCAAGCTCGATCGCGATCCGCAGAGCCGCCGCCTCGACGCCGATCGCGCCCGCCGTTCGCTCGAGGAGAGCCTCGACACGCTCGGCCTCGAGTGCGTCGATCTGCTCCATCTGCACGATCCCGAGCACGCCGCCTCGGTCGAGGAGATCATCGGCTCGGGCGGTGCCCTGCCCGAGCTCGTGAAGATGAAGGAGGAGGGGCTCTGCACGGCGATCGGACTCGCTGCAGGCGATGTCGAGATCATGATGCCGATCCTGCTCGACTGGGAGTTCGACGTGCTGATCACCCACAATCGCTGGACGCTCGTCAACCGCAACGCCGGTCTGCTCATCGAGACGGCCCTGTCGCGCGGGGTCGCCGTCATGAACGCCGCCCCCTACGCGGGAGGCGTGTTCGCGAAGGGCAGCGTCGAGCACCCACGCTATGTCTATCAGGAGGCGGACGAGAAGACGCTCGATCCGATACGGGAAGTCGAGCGCATCTGCGCCCGTCACGAGGTACCGACCGGTGCGGTGGCCCTGCAGTTCTCACTGCGCGATCCGCGTGTCGACGTGACCGTCTGCGGCGTCGCCAGACCCGAACGTGTCGAGCAGACGCTCGCCTGGGCCGCGCTCGACGTGCCCGACGCCGTCTGGGCGGAGATCGGCGACCTGGAGCCTTCCTCGGCAGACCCCGAAGCGACGCGCGTCTGGACACCGGGATAGGAGCACTCGGCGAGCCGTCCTCGCGAGCGCGGATGCCGCCTCGGGCTGTGCCGGCCGCACGTGCGCCCAGGGCTGCGCGATCTCGCCGTTGTCGAACGTCTCGGCCTCGACCGGAACGACCGCGTTCAGCGCACCGAGCACGGGTCGAGGGCGCGATCCGGATGGCGGCCCGGTAGCGGCGTCGATCGTGTTCGCCCGTGCCGCGCTACCGACCTTCTTCGTCGGGTAGTGCGGGGCCCACATCCCGCCCCGCCGGATGATTGGCCTTTACGTTGCGCGCCGCCTTCTCCGCCGTTTCCCGCACGCGAGTCGCCCGCGTCTTCTCCCGCTTCGCGTTCTTGATCCATTCGAGGATTCCTCGCTTGGAGGAGTCGGGGAAGCGCGCGAAGCGGGCGCGGGCGTCGGCGACGCCGTCGAGGGCCCGGGCCAGATCATCGGGGATCTCGAGCCGCTCGACCTCGTCGAGAAAGCTCCAGGCGCCGTTCCGCCTGGCGAGCTCGACCGCGGCGTGTCCGGCCGCCGCCATGCGCCCCTCGCGTTCGAGCCGAGCGACGCGGCGCTTGTTGGTCCCCGACCAGTTGCTCCGCGGATCGCGCGGCGAGATCCGCAGCTTCGAGCGCCGCTCGTCGAGCTTTCTCGGCAGGCTGTCGATCCAACCGAAGCACAGGCACTCGTCCACGACGTCGCCGTAGGGGACATGAGGCTTGCCCGAGCCCTTCTTCCATCGCACGAGCCAGACGCTCTCACCCTCGCCGTGGTGCCTCTCGAGCCACTCGCGCAGTGCCTCACGCGACTCGACCGCCACCTCGCGCGCCTCGCTCTTCGTAGCCATGCTTGTCCCCATCGGTCCAATCCTCGACGACGCTCGTCTCCCGGGCATTCGGTCCCGAAGGGCCTCGGGTCGGCGCGGCCTCCGATCCCTTCAGGCGCAACCGCCCCCGCTCACGCTCGAGGCGCGGATCGGGCAGCGGTACGGCCGGCAGCAGCGCTCGCGTTTACGGGTGGCACGGGTCGTCGAACAAAGTCGCGGCCGGTGCGAAGAGGAGGGAGACGTTCCGCCCGAACACGACCATCAGAAGGATCACGAACAAAATGTAGGGCAGCGCGTAGAGGATGTCGACGAAGCGCATCATCGCGCCGTCGAGCCGCCCGCCGACGTAGCCCGCGACGGCCCCGTAGAGGACTCGCCTCCTCGATGAGGCGATCGTACTCTGGGTTCGAGTAGCGCCCGTAGTTGAACTCGACGTCCGACTTCAGGAGCTTCAGGAAGTTGTCCGGATCGTCGTAGCCGGCCATACCGGGCGGCACCCACGAGTAGGCTGGAATCTCGCCGGTGCCGAGGATCCGCGGACCGATGACCTCGCGGTTGATCGCCATCGACAGAGCCTGGCGCACGCGCACGTCGTCGAGCGGGGGCTCCTGGTTGTTGACGACGTAGCAATAGAGACCGGCGAACGGGGCGACCCGCGCCTGACTCTATCCCCGACGGTGCCCTTCGTAAAAGGGGCCCGGCGGCACGCCCTCAGGCGGTAATCCGCGTGATGATGTAGCCACCGGAGCGGTCGTCGTGCTCGAGATCGAGGTAGCCGCGAGCGGCGGCCTCCTCGAGCATCTTGCCGAAGGACTCGTAGCCGTAGTAGGTCTCGTTGAACCCGGGCCGACGGCGCTTGAGAGTCTGCTTGACCATCGAGCCCCAAAGCTTGTCGGCGCCACCGCGCTCGCTCGAGAGCGCGAGCGCCGTCTCGAGGACCATGTCGAGCCCCTCCTGGGCGAGCTCCTCGGGCGTGCTCTCCTCGCCGTCCTCGTCCGTATCGGGCTCCTCGGCCTCCTCGCCCCGGATCTCATTGGCCGCGGCGTCGTTGAACGGCAGGGCATCGGCGATATCGATCACCTTGGTCTCGTTCGCCCCGTCACTCGCCCCGTCTTTCTTCGGGGCGGCTCTCGCGCCGCGCTTGGCGGCAGCCTTCGAGCCGCGCTTGGCGGCGCTCTTGCCGCGGGCGGGGGCAACGGACGTCTCGCCGACCTCGGACGGCTCCTCGCCTTTCACCTCGGCGCCCGCGTCGTCTTCCTCCTCGGCGACGATCACCTCGGTCCTCGAGCGCCTCCCCCCTCGCCGCGAACGCGACGAACTCGCTGCGGCGGTTTTCTTGCTCGTCTTCCCGTCGCCGTTCGCGGCGATCTGATCCTCCTCCTTCAGCGCCCCTGACCCCGTGCCCGACTCGTCCCCCGACCCGCTCCCCTCCCGACCCTCGACGCCGGCCTCGTTCTCGGACACCCCATCGCCGCCCTCCCCGTTGCTCTCCCCCCTGCCCTCTCCGTTGCCCGCCCTCTCGGCACCGCTCTCGGTTTTTGGCTCGCTCCTGGCTCGCGAGGACGCGCGTTTCTTGCTCGCGCGCTTTCGACGCGGCGCCTTCTTCTCGAGCTCACGCACCAGATCGTCGTAGTAGATGAACTCGTCGCAACTCGAGATCAAGAGATCGGATGTCGAGTTCTTGACCCCGACACCGATGACGGTCTTCGCGTTCTCGCGGAGCTTGCTGACGAGCGGGGAGAAGTCGGAGTCGCCGCTGATGATGACGAAGGTATCGACGTGGGACTTCGTGTAGCAGAGATCGAGCGCGTCGACGACCATGCGAATGTCCGCCGAATTCTTGCCCGACACACGGACGTGCGGGATCTCGATCAGCTCGAACGCCGCCTCGTGCATCGCTCCCTTGAAGTTCTTGTAGCGATCCCAGTCGCAGTAGGCCTTCTTGACCACGATGCTGCCCTTGACGAGGAGCCGCTCGAGGATATGGTGGATGTCGAACTTCTGGTATTTCGCGTCACGCACACCGAGGGCGACGTTCTCGAAGTCGCAGTACACGGCGAGGCTCTTGTCATCGCTCGAGGCGGCCATCGGCGGTCCGTTCGGATCAGCCGCAAGGAGGCGGCGGCGCCATGGTACAGCACTGTCCCGGGGTGGGCCGGAGGCCGTCTATGCCGATCTCGCGTCGGGGTCGGAACGTACCGTTCCCGGCTCTGTCTCGTACCATGGACCATCCTCGTCACCACCTATCGCCGATGTCGCCCTCGCCGCTGCCGTCTCGTTCATCGCCCTGCCTCGGAGGCCGTCGCCGAATCCGCCTGATCGGACGCCCCGGGTGTCGGGCCGTCTCGCCGCCCGCTCCCCGCTCGAGCGCTGACCGTTCGCGCACGCACACCGCGGTACGCTTCGTGGGCTCGCCTCCCACGACGCGTGCGGCGGACGCGCTCGCTTTCCGACCGACCGTACGGCCGGTCGCGTGTCTGGCGTCTCTCGCGCTCGCCGCGCTCTCGGTGACGGGCATCGCGACAACGGCGAGAGCGGCGGAGACCGTGCGTATCGGTCTCGGCACCCGCATCGCCGCCGCCCCGTTGCACATCGCGTCGAGCCGCGGCTACTTCGAGCGAGAGAGTCTCGAGGTGGTCTTCACGAGTGCCGAGGACGACGGGGAGCTCGTCGAGCTGCTCGCCGACGAGGACATAGATCTGGCTACGCTGAGCGCGGACGCGGTGCTCGCCGCGAGTGCGGACGGGCTCGATCTGCGAGGTGCCTACGTGCTCGGACTGTCGGGCGCGGCCGATGCGATCGTCGCCCGCGAAGAGGTGAGCGACACGCGGTTGCTGCGTGGGCGACGCGTCGCGGTCCTCCCTCGTTCCCCGGGCGCGCTGCTGCTGGCCGAAGCGCTGCAACGCAAGGGGCGGCGGATAACGGATGTCGAAGCGGTCGCGCTCGGCGGTCTCGAGGCCGCGGAGGCCCTGCTCGCCGGGGATGTGGATGCCGCCGCCCTGCACGGCCCGATCCTCTCCGCCTTCGCGAGCACCGAGGGATTCTCGGTGCTCGCGAGCGCGGCCGAGGCCGAGGCCGAAGGGCTGGTCAGCGACCTCCTGGTCGGCACCGAGGACGAGCTCGAGGAGCGCAAGACGGCGACCAAGGGCGTCATCCGCGCGCTCGACCGAGCCGTCGGCTGGATGCGCCGGAACCCCGAGGAAACGATCCAGCTGCTCGCCGAGATCTATTCGGCGGACGCTGCGGACACCGCCCGCGCACTCGAGGGAACGGAGCTGCTCGATGTCGAGGACGGCATGATGCTGCTCCGGGGCGAATACCAGAAAGCGTTCTCGCGCATGAGCGAGGTACTCGACGAGGCAGGGGCCGAGCGTCGCCGCGAGGTACCTTCGGCGAACCGCTACCTCGCGCTCTCGGCCCTACGTCAGGTGGCCGCAGGGCGCTGAGGCGGAATCTTCCGCCTCAGGCGTTCGCCTTCTCCTCGTGATACTCGGAGATGCTCTCGTACACCTCCTCGGGGAAGTCGAGATCACGGTAGACGTTGCCCGCGTCCGGATCGTCCGGATCGGCGAGGATCGGAAAATCCTGCTTCTTCTCGTAGCCGCGGATCGTGTCCGCGTTCGGCGGACTGTAGCCGGCCTCCTTCACCTGGTGCACGAGCGCGCGTGCCTTGGCCTCGTCGACATCATGGTCCCGAGCGAGCAGGGCGACGAGCTCGTCCTCGTCGAGAAAGTGCCGGGCGACGATCGTGAACACCAGCCGTCCGTAATGGCCGATGTCCTCACCGCGCCCGAGCGCGTCGAGCAGGTGCGCCATCATCGCGTTCTTCTCGAGCTCCTCTTTCCTGTCGCCTTTCCTGTCGCCTTTCGTGTCGCCTTTCGTGTCGCCTTTCGTGTCGCCTTTCGCCATCGTCTTCGCTCCGCTACCGGTGATATTGATCAGTACCGAGCGTATCGCGGACGTGCAGGCGCACGCCCTACAGCTGTAAATTTATACACACTCGAGGTCGGTTGATCGATCGACGACCCGTCGACGAGCATGTCGCCGAGGCGAGCCCGCTGTCGGCACCCGTGACCAACCTCGAACAGCGCACTGTCCGTGCGAAGGCCCACGGGGCATGGCTCGGGGTCGCGACCGCCCGATTCTCCTGCGTTCGCGGGAGGCTCCAACTTGCAAAATTGACCGTTCGCTTCCATGGAGCGAACCCGTCGCTAGTCTGGCATCACTCGACCCGCGGGCGATGCGCTCGCCCCAATCGTCGCTCACCGAGGGCCCCCCCGTCTTGACTCAAGACCCTCCCGATTCCTCCGCCCAGACGGAAGGGGGGAGCGACGCGATCGAACCGCCGACCTGGCGTCTCGCGCGTGCGCTCGAGGCCGGAGCCCTCGCCGAATGGTCCATCGCGGTACCGAGTGGGCGCTGGCTGATCGCGACGCGGTTCGACGAGGTCTACGGCAGCGGTGCGCCGAAGGACGCCGCCGGTGCCGATGCCGATGCCACCATCGCCCCCCGCACCGTCGGCCGCGACGTGCTCGCCGGTTCCGAGCACGGTATACGCGACGTCGTCGGCTCGGACCGTGCCGGCGCGCGGCCCGGTGAACCCGAGCACTCCGATCCGGACCGCACGCCGCTGACGGTCGGGACGATCGGTGCGCGGTTGCTCGAGGAGGACGTTCCCCTCGTGGCCTCCGGTTACCGCCGACTCGTCGCGACCGGCGAGCCGTGGCAGATCGAGGCACGGATGACGCGCGCCGACGGCGAGCCTCGTTGGATACGCATCGAGGCGGAGGCGAGCGCGTCGGCGAACGGCGTGCCGACCCGTCTGTCCGGCTTCGTGCGCGACATCACCGAGCTCAAGCGTTTGCGCCAGGCCAACGACTTTCTCGCCGATCTGGCGATTCCGCTCGCGCAGATCGACGACTACGACGACACGCTGCAACAGGTC
>ENA-ORXM01004839-ORXM01004839.1-marine-metagenome-genome-assembly--contig:-NODE-4839-length-11353-cov-4.590458_pt1 | contig 11353 bp, 11 predicted proteins | sample MGYA00237867_ERZ511480 | MGnify/ENA primary metagenome ERZ511480 (study PRJEB26309, sample SAMN06266103) | marine metagenome | isolation source: Algal blade | place: United Kingdom:Sidmouth, United... | reverse complement strand
ACGCGTTTTTTGAGCTACCTTGTTGCCGCCTTGCAGACGCTCGCGCCGTCACTTGGTGAGGGAGTGTTGGCTTCGCTCCAGACCCCTCAGCCGCCGCTGAGCGAATCACTATTAACGGCGTTGCTCAATGACATAAACAGAGAATTTAGTAAAGCATTAGATAGCTTTCTACTCGTCCTTGACGACTATCATGTGATTGATAATGAGCTGATTGACGGGGCGATGAGCTTTATCCTCGAGCACCAACCACCCCAAATGCACCTGGTCATCACCACTCGAGAAGACCCGCAGCTACCCTTGCCCCGCTTGCGAGTCAGGGACCAATTGACCGAGCTGCGGGCCAGCGACTTACGCTTTAGTTTGGGAGAAGCTGCCGACTTTCTAGGCGGGGTGATGGGCCTTAAACTTTCCGCAAAAGATATTTCCCTGTTAGAAAACCGCACCGAGGGCTGGATTGCTGGTCTGCAATTAGCCGCGCTCTCGGTGCAGGGGCGTGAGGATGTGCCTGAGTTTTTAGAAAGTTTCGCCGGGGACAACCGCTACGTTGCAGATTACTTGGTAGAGGAGGTCTTACGTCGTCAGCCTGAGCACGTTAGAAGCTTTTTATTACAAACATCTATCCTGGGGCGCTTAAGTGGTCCACTGTGCGACGCTGTTACCGAGCGTGAAAATAGTGAAAAGATATTGGAAACTCTCGAGCGCGGCAATCTCTTCATCATCCCGCTTGACGAGAGGCGCGAGTGGTACCGCTACCATCACCTCTTTGCAGACGTTCTAAAGGCACGTTTGACAGGGGAACAACCCGCTGAGTTACTTCGCCTGCATAGACAAGCGAGTGAATGGTACGAGCAGAACGGTTTACCCTCCGAAGCTATTGGTCACGCGCTTGCTGCCGACGACTATGAACGAGCAGCTGTCCTTACTGAGCTGGCCTGGTCGGAAATGGACCGAAGCTTGCAGTCAGCCACCTGGCTTCGCTGGGTGCGGGCGCTACCGGATGAACTCGTTCGCGTTAGACCCGTGCTCCGCGTTGGCTACGCCTGGTCACTTCTGGACGGTGGTGAACTCGAGGCAGGTGAAGCCAGACTGAACGACCTCGAGCACTGGCTTGACACCACACCCAGCGAGATGATGATCGCAGATGAGGCGCAGTTCCAGTCTCTTCCCGCGACGATAGCCAGCGCCCGCGCCTATCTGGCGCAGTCTCGTAACGATTTGCCAGGCGCTATAAAATACGCTTCTAGAATGCTCGAGCTTTCACCCGAGGACGACCCGTTCGGGCGCGGCTCGGCAAGTTCGCTCCTGGCATTTGCTCACTGGGCCAACGGTGACTTAGCGGCGGCCTATCCGATCTTTGCCGAGGCTATAACGTTTTTAGAACGGGCGGGCAATGAGCTTATGCCCATTATCGGCCCCGTCTTTTTGGCGGATATCAGGGCGGCGCAAGGTCGTCTGAAAGAGGCCACAAAGCTCTATGAGCAAACCCTAAAAATAATAGAAAAGCAAGATGAGCAGGTGCCAGGCATGAGCGAATTACATGCAGGCTTGAGCAATGTGCACCTTGAACAGGGTGAGTTGAAGGCTGCCATAAAACACCTGCAAAGGGGCGAGGGATTAGGCGACCAGGCGGCTATCCCGGGTACTAAGCACCGCTGGTACATTGCAATGGCGCGTCTCAAAGAGGCTCAGAGTGATTTAGACAGTGCACCCGAGTTTCTAAACGAAGCAGCGCGCCTTTATATCAGAACGCCTGTCCCCAACACACGACCCATCGCAGCCTTGAAAGCGCGGCTGTGGCTTAGGCAGGATCGTTTAAATGAGGTGTCAAATTGGGCTCGAGAACAGGGCTTATCGGTCCAGGACGGACCAAGCTACCTACAAGAATTCGAGCACCTCACACTGGCGCGGCTGCTCATCGCGCAGAACAAAAAGGATGATGTCCGCGAAACCTCAGCACTGCTAGCACGTTACATAAAGGCAGCAGAGGCACAAGAAAGAATCAACAGCACGGTTGAAATTCTGCTTTTACAGGCACTTGCTCATCATACCCAGGGTGATACCATTGCAGCACTCGAGCCTCTAAAACGCGCCCTAGCGCTAGCCGAGCCGGAAGGCTACATCCAAATTTTTGTAGATGAGGGTGAGCCGATGGCACGCTTACTGAGAGAGCTAGCTAATCGGGGGAATAGCTCAGACTACCTGGTCAAGTTGCTGGCAACCTTCGAGGATAAACAGAACGACGAAACACCCGCTCGAGCCTCTTCTACCGAAACCCTCGTCGAACCGCTGAGCAAACGCGAATTAGAAGTTCTCGGACTCATCGCAGAGGGTCTTTCAAACCGTGACATCGCTAAGCAACTCTTCCGGTCATTAGACACAATCAAAGGACATAACCGCAATATTTATAGCAAATTACAGGTTAAAAACCGCACCGAAGCCGTGGCCCGCGCCCGCGAGTTGGATTGGCTATAAGCGGGGCACGCAAAGAATTGTGAACACTGAAATAGCTCTCTAAAACGTTCAACCACACCAAAAACAACACCCCTAACCACACTTTAGTGTCTGTAACTTAACCCGCGCTACCGCTACCCTTTTAGATAAGAAAGGTGCAGATGGCTCAGGTACTCACGGCCCTCTAAAACGGTGCAGGACTAATGGTTGAAAGTCTAGGGCTCAAAACGTCTTCAAACCAAACAGCTTTTTATCAGGTCAGGGTCAAGGGTCATCTGGGGTGTAAGTGGGATAACTGGTTTGAGGGACTAACCCTTACACAAGAGGACAATGGCGACACGCTTTTAAGTGGCGTGGTCGATCAGGCTGCCCTCTACGGCCTACTGAGGAAAGTTCGGGATTTAGGGCTGCCGCTTATGTCAGTCACGCGCCTCGAGCCCACTCAGGAAAAAACTCGCGGGAAGGCGAAAGGAAAGTATGAAACAAGCTCGAGAGAATCAAGTTAATCAATCTTATTCAATAAAGGAGAAAAGGATGAATACGTTACAAAAGTTTGGCGGCATTTCCGCACTGATTGAAGCAGCAACCTTCGTCGTGGGTTTTGCCCTCTATTTCACCGTGCTTGCGTCTGCTAACTACGGAAGCCTCAATATGGACCCGCTTAAGATAGATCCTGTCCAAAACGCAGCTTTCCTGGCTGAAAATCAGGGCATTATGTACGCCTGGCACCTGATTATTTACGTGGTGTTCGGCATTTTTCTAGTGGTACTTGCGCAGGCGCTGCATGAACGTCTGAGAGCAGACGCGCCTGCACTAGCGCAAACGGCGGCTGTGTTTGGCTATCTCTGGGCCGGACTGGTTATCGCCAGTGGCATGGTGGCGAATGTCGGCGCGGGTGTGGTCGCGCAAGTTTACGCCCGGGACCCGGAGCAAGCTGGGACCATCTGGCTATCACTGCAATTCGTAGTAGACGGCTTGGGCGGCGGTAACGAAATCGTCGGCGGCGTGTGGGTGTTTCTGCTGAGTTTAGCTGCTTTGCGCTCAGGCGCGCTTCCCAAGCTACTCAACTACCTGGGCCTACTCATAGGTAGCGCAGGCATCATTACGATGATTCCGCCCTTAAGCGAAGTCGGGGTTATTTTTGGGCTGGGCCTTATTGTTTGGTTCGTATGGCTGGGAATTGTCATGTTGAATACTGGTCAGAACGCAAAAGCATTTGAATCAGATGCGCTCAAATCGCCCTACCGAACTGCCTTATAGAAATGGAAACGACACGCATCAAGCTTTCAGCCTTATGGATAGTCGTTATGTTTAACATAACCTTTGCTGACATTATCGGCTTTATACACCCCGGCACTTTGCAGAAGATTATTGACGGCTCCTTTGGCTTCCCAGTCACCCCAGGGCTACTACTTCTGTTCTCGGTACTAACCGCCGTGCCTATAGCCATGATATTTCTGTGTCTTGTTCTACCTGTTAAGGCCAACCGCTGGTTCAACACCGTGGCTGTGGTTCTAACGACGTTTTATGTTGTGGGAGGCGGCAGTGCGACTTTATCATATATCTTCTTCGCAGCGGTTGAGATTGTGAGCATGGTAGCTATTTTGTGGTACGCGTGGAAGCAACTTGGCAAGTATGATTCGAAAGCCTTCGCAAAGGGCGTTTGAGACACCCTTGGTGTTGAGAGGAAAAAGCTATGAATGTCTCGAGATTAGGCATGTGGACCGGACTGTACGGGGGCGTTACTGCTGCTGTCGGCGCCTGGCTTGGTCAGCTGTGGGAAGGTCTAGTTCTCGGGCTTATTGCTGGCGTCTCTGTGAGCATCATTGAAGCTAAGGCCAAGAAATCGTGAAGGCGATTTAAGATTGAAGATGAAAGATTGAAGATCGTAAATTCAAAATAAGAAAGGATAAACGCATGAAAGCTGTTGTAGCTACAGCCTACGGCCCGCCCGACGTGCTCGAGTTGCAAGAGGTCGCCAAGCCCACGCCGAAAGATAATGAGGTGCTAGTCAAGATTCACGCGGCATCTGTTAATGCAGGTGACTGGCACCTGATGAGGGCTGACCCGTTTTTAATACGCTTAGGCTACGGGCTGCGAAAACCAAAAATCAAGATACTCGGCGCTGACGTAGCAGGTCAGGTCGAAGCGGTTGGCAAAGACGTAACGCAGTTTCAACAGGGCGATGAGATTTTCGGGGATATATCCATGTGTGGGTTTGGTGCATTTGCCGAATACGTTGCTGTTCCTGAAAATGTACTGGTATCGAAACCAGCTAAGCTGACCTTTGAGCAGGCGGCGGCTGTACCTGAAGCCGCTATTACCGCCCTTCAAGGCTTACGCGACTATGGACAGATTCGCATGGGGCAAAAGGTTTTGATTAACGGTGCATCCGGTGGGGTGGGCACGTTCGCGGTTCAGATTGCCAAGTCATTCGGCACTGAGGTTACGGGCGTGTGCAGCGGGGGCAAAATGGACCTGGTGCGCTCAATCGGGGCAGACCATGTCATCGATTACACTAAGGAGGATTTCACTCAGAATGGTCAGCAGTATGACTTGATTCTTGCGGTTGGCGGCTATCACCCGCTGGCAGACTACAAACGCGCTCTAAGCCCAAGGGGAACCTACGTCATGACCGGGGGAGCAACAAAGCAGATGTTTCAAGCTATGCTCTTAGGACCGTGCCTGTCGATGTTTGGAAGTCAGAAAATGACTGGTTATCTAGCAAAGTCTAATCAAAAAGATTTAGAGGTAATAAGTGAGTTGCTCGAGTCCAGCAAACTCGTCCCCGTTATAGATAGGTGCTATCCGCTAAATGAGGTACCAGACGCCATTCGCTATCTTGAATCAGGAAAAGCTAGAGGGAAAGTTGTCATAACTATGAAACAAGCGGAAACCTGACAAAATGTTTTAGATATAGAAGCTCCAAATGTCATAGAAACAGTTTTCACCTGACTGCCTCGCTAAATCCCCCGGCCCGTAGGGCCACCCCCTTAACCGAAGGGGGCTTAAAAGGTCATTTGTTTGTCTCAATCCATTGTGGAAGTGCTAATAGTTGTAAGTCGACCTCCCGCAGCCTCCCCGTTCCTTTAAACTAAGCTGTGACCTTACCTTTGCAAACCCTCGGAACGACAAAGCTCAAAATTTCTCGCATGGGCGTCGGCTTAGCCGCATTAGGACGACCTGGTTATATCAACCTGGGTCACGCCGATGACTTAGAGCGTGACTACGACATTGGGAAAATGGAGCAAAGAGCGCATGAAGTTTTAGATATTGCTTTTGCTAGCGGCGTTCGTTATTTCGATGCAGCACGGTCTTACGGACGAGCCGAAACTTTTTTGGCTAGCTGGTTGAATCAAAAAGATTTCTCTCCTGATGAAATTATAGTCGGCTCCAAATGGGGCTATACCTATACAGCTGATTGGAAAGTCGAGGCAGACAAACACGAGGTCAAAGAACACTCACTTGTCAATTTAGAGAAGCAGTGGCATGAATCTCAGGCACTATTAGGTGAGTATCTGGACCTCTATCAAATTCATTCTGCGACCTTAGAAACTGGCGTATTGGAAAACGCGGCGGTGCTGGATAAACTCGCTGAACTTAAAGCGAATGGAACGGCGATTGGCTTGTCGCTGAGTGGGCCGAAGCAAGCGGCAACGCTCGAGCAAGCCCTCAAAGTAAAAACGGGAGACAAACTGCTCTTTGACGCAGTGCAGGCAACATTTAATATCCTCGAGCCATCTGCCGGGAAGATGCTCGAGCTAGCCCATAGTGAGGGTTTAGGCGTCATTATCAAAGAGGCGGTTGCAAATGGTCGCTTGACTGACAGAAGTGATGAAGAGAAACTTGGAGTTCTTAAAACACAAGCAGAACAGCTAAATACAACAGTCGACGCCCTCGCTTTAGCTTTCATTTTGGACCATGCCTGGGTCGATGTTGTTTTGAGCGGCGCGGCGAGTGCGGGACAGCTCGAGTCGAATTTGAAGTCGTTAGATGTTGTTTTGGATGATGAAGTGAGTGAGGTTTTTGCCAAACTGAAAGAATCGCCCAAAGCTTACTGGCAAACGCGCTCCAACCTTCCTTGGACCTAACACAGTCTTCCGAACTGCCGGATACCCGGAAATGTGCTAAGCTGTCCTTCCAATGAATGTTATCAAACTAGGAAAAAAGGGACAATTAAGTATTCCCAAGGCTGTGTTGAATAAAGCAGGTTTAGAGGCCGAAAGCTTGTTGCTTATTGAAGCTATGTCTGACGGCGGGATTATGTTGCGTCCGGCAGGTGTTTACCCAATCGAAATGTACAGCGACGAGCGCGTACAAGAATTTCTCGAGGAGGATGAGCTTAGTACCGAAGAGAAAGCCGCTTTGGAGAAAAAGTTAAACACGAGTGCGACTCTTTCTAGACGCTAATATCTTATTTTCAGCGGCAATCCGTCCAGAAGGCAGGGTTCGCGCAGTTATATACTTAGCTCTTACAGAATCTTTTGAGCTTGTCACGTCGCCACATGCGAAACTTGAAGCGCGTCGCAATATAGAGGCAAAATTTTCGGAGCGCGTGAACACTCTCGAAAATTTACTAGAGATAGTTCTGGAGGTAAGCGAAGCCGACACCGCGTTCGTAAAGTGGGCCGGGAAATATCTACCTGATAAAGACGCGCCCATTTTAGCGTCGGCGGTAAGTAGCGCCTCAGACATTTTACTTACGGGTGATAAGAAGCATTTTGGACCCTATTATGGACAGCGTATAAAAGGTACTCTTATTCAAAGTCCTGCTCAACTCTTTGAACGCTTTTTTGAAAATGATTCTGAACTTTAGAGAGAATTTGAACAAGTGCGAAGGCTAACTGTGAACGCATCTAAAAAGATTCACATCCGTTCAGAGAATAGTGACTTTCAATTTATCGAAACGCTGCGCCGTAACCGTGCAAAACGGCAGAAAAGCCGCAGCTTCTTCGTTGAGGGCGTGCGGCAAATAAACTTGCTGCTCGAGCACTACTGGCAGATTCAAGGGCTTTATTACGCGGAAGATAGGGTGCTCTCGAGCTGGGCGCAAGGTGTTATCGAGAAGGCACACGAAGCAACCCTTTTCGAGCTTCCTACCGCCTTACTAGAAAAACTCAGTCAGAAAAACGAAACGTCTGAATTACTTGCTGTCGTGAGTATGCCGGGTAATGACCTAACACGTATCCCGCTAAAAAATAATTTCCTTACCGTACTGATAGACCGCTCGGCTAATCCAGGTAACTTAGGCACAATTTTGCGCTCTTGCGACGCTCTCGGGGTGCATGGCGTTGTCGTGACGGGTCATTCGGTAGACCTATACGACCCTGCTGTTATCGCGGCAAGTGCAGGCTCGCTGTTTGCCCTGCCGACGGTACGTTTGCCTTCGCATAATGAGGTGACGCCCTGGTTGGAAAAAGTAAAATCTGCCCTGCCTGAATTTCAAATTATAGGCTCGAGTGCACAGGGAACAAAAACCCTCCAACAGCAAGATTTTACGAACCCCACGCTGCTACTCGTCGGTAACGAAACGAAAGGACTGAGCCATGCCTATAAAGAACTCTGCGACACACTGGTCACTATCCCCATGGCGGCAACAAGCACTGCCTCCTCTTTAAATGTTGCTTGCGCCACGACGGTCATGTTGTATGAGGTCGGGCGGCAACGAGCAGCTTAGCTCGAGGACAGCACCACTTCTATACTCTCGCCAAGCCGCCTGACACCCTCGGTCAAATCAGCTTCATCGTAATAAGCAAAACAAAGACGGAGGTAGTTTTTCAGTTCGCCACGCACTGAGAACTTAGTGCCTATTTGAAAGTTAACGCCGTGTTTTTTGGCGACATCTAAAAGAGTATCTGCCGCAAGATTATTCGGCAGCTCGAGCCAAAAGAAATAACCTCCTTCGGGTTTTTGATAGTGCACGAGTAGCGATTTCAATGCCGCGTCCATGACCTCTAGACGCCCTTTGTAAGTTTCTTTTAGCTGCTCGAGATAACGGTTTTGCAAACCCAGTTCAAGTGCACTTCTAACAACCCCAGAGGTAAAAGGCGCTAAGCCGCCACCACTCTGAACGACCCCGCGCTTGGTGAGGCGTTCTACATGCTCGGGCGCGGCTTGCACCCAGCCCAAACGTAGACCCGGCGCAAGAATTTTAGAGAACGACCCGAGCGAAAAAACGCGGCCTGTACCTGTGTACTGCGCCATCGGTTTAGGAACGTCTGACGCGTAGCTCAGCAGCTGATAAACCTCATCCGCGAGAATATAGAAGTTGTGGATTTCAGCCAGGGCGACAAGTCGCTCGCGCCGCGCTTGGCTCAACGTTAAACCGCTCGGGTTTTGATGGGCAGGAATCGTATAGAGGAATTTAGGTTTGTGCTTTTTTAGCAGGGGCTCGAGCGCCTCCACATCCAAGCCTTCGGCGTCCATCGGTACAGGGAGTAGCTCGAGCCCATAATCACGAAAAATAGAGAAGGCCAAAAAGTAGCTCGGTTCTTCAACAAAAATAACGTCGCCCGGTCTGCTCAAGCTCGCGCAGAGCATCTCGAGGGCTTGCGAAATACCCGAAGAAATAAAGAGGGTTTCGGGTGCGACCTCGAGACCATATGCCTCCGTTAAAAACTGTCCTAGTTGCACGCGAAAGTGACCGTCGCCTGCATCGGCTCCGTACTGTAAAAAAGCGCTGCTCTGTGTGCTCAGGCGGTTCTGCGCCGCTTCGCGTAACAGTTCTTTAGGTAGCAAATCATCTGCGGGATGCCCGATGCCCAGGTGAATTTCACCCTCGGCAGCTAGAAACTGGGCGGTTTGCAGCTTGATTTCAGACATTAGCGACTCATCTTTCTGCGTGGTGGCACTGTAAAGTTACGGTAAAAAATGCGGCATTAATAATGATTAAGTCAACCTGAGTCATGCTGAATCTTAACGTATGCGACAATGACCCTATGCCCGTTTATATCGTTGACAAACCCCTTCACTTAAGTTCGCATGACGTGGTTGCCCGAACCCGAAAACTCCTCAAAACCCGCCAGGTCGGGCATGCAGGCACACTCGACCCGCTGGCGACGGGCGTGCTCGTTCTTTTGGTCAAAGAGGCCACCAAACTCTCTCCTTTTTTGACCGCCGCTGACAAGCACTATTTAGCTTGGGTGTCATTTGGGGCAGGCACACCCACCCTCGACGCGGAGGGGCCGATTGATAAAGAGGGGGACGCTTCGCACCTAAGCGCTGAGACTATTAGCGCTGCGCTGCCGCCTTTCTTAGACCTTACAGAGCAAGTTCCGCCGCAATATTCTGCTATTAAAAAAGGGGGCGTCAAAGGCTACGAGGCGGCGCGAAAGGGTGAAGTTTTAAAGCTCGAGACCCGTCCCGCCACTTATAAAAAAATCGAGATGCTTGCCTTCGAGCCGGACAGAGCCGACCTTCCCACTGCTTTTAGCCTAACGCCAGAGGGAATTTGGAAGGCGAACGAGCAAGGTCTGCACGTCACACTGCCCGAACCGCTTGGCAACTTCCCCACCGCCCTTTTCTACGTGAGCGTTGGTGCAGGAACGTACATTCGCGCCTTTGCCAGAGACTTAGGCGAAGCTCTGGGTGTACCCGCGCATTTGAGCGGTTTGGTGCGAACGCGCTCAGGCCGCAATGGTTTGGAACGCGCTGTTAAGTTAGAAAAGATAGCCGATGCCGAGGGCGTTTCCGCCGCCGACGCGCTGCCCTATCCTCTTATTAAGCTTTCGGATGAAGAGGTTGCCAGGGTACGGCAGGGACAACGCTTGGGCCTCGAGTTTGAAAACCGCGTCGGCCTCGTCTCGAAAGTAAACGAACTGGTCGCTGTTGCAGAAAACGTAGACGGGCGCATGAAGCTACTGCGCGTCTGGAATTAGCACAGATAGTCTGCGGTTTAGCTGTTTACCTTCTAAACAAACACCATTAAGCTTGCCCCCTCTTACAAGGTACACTAAGCCTAATCAAAAGGAGTGAAGCTTATGAATATCGGCGTCCCTAAGGAAGTCAAAACTCACGAGTACCGCGTCTCCGCCACCCCTGGCACCGTTAGGGCCTTTGTCAACGATGGTCACAGCGTATTTGTTCAAAAGGGCGCAGGTGAAGGCAGTAGTTTTAGCGACGAGCAGTATCTAGAGCAAGGCGCAACCCTAGTCGACAGCGCCGCTGAAGCCTGGTCACAAGACATGGTTATGAAGGTCAAAGAGCCTATTAAAAGTGAATACAAGTTTTTACGTGATGATTTGTTGCTGTTTACCTATTTGCATTTGGCGGCGGATAAGCCGTTGACGGAGCGACTTTTAGAAGCAGGTACAACCGCTATTGCCTATGAAACCGTCCAAGCCGCAAACGGCAGCCTACCCCTATTAACCCCCATGAGCGAGGTGGCAGGGCGCATGGCACCGCAGGTGGGAGCGTATCACCTCGAGCGTTTTTTAGGCGGGCGCGGTGTACTTCTGGGCGGCGTTCCTGGTGTGCTGCCAGGTGAGGTTGTCATTCTAGGCGGCGGGGTCGTCGGCACGAACGCAGCAAAAATCGCCTTGGGTTTCGGCGCGAATGTCACCATTTTAGATATTAGCCACGCACGTCTGCAATATTTAGACGACGTTTTTCACGGACGCCTGCGCACGCTAGCAAGTAACCCTGGCAACGTGGCTGAGATTATTCAAACGGCTGATCTGCTTATCGGTGCGGTACTCATTCCAGGGGCAAAAGCGCCGCATCTTGTGACCAAAGACATGCTCAGCACCATGCGACCAGGCGCAGTGATTGTCGACGTTGCTGTGGACCAGGGCGGCTGCATTGAAACCGTTAAACCGACCACGCACGACGACCCGACTTATGTTGTCGACGGCATTATCCACTACGCCGTTGCTAATATGCCTGGAGCTGTGCCCAATACGAG
>ENA-ORXM01004838-ORXM01004838.1-marine-metagenome-genome-assembly--contig:-NODE-4838-length-11358-cov-3.009485_pt1 | contig 11358 bp, 3 predicted proteins | sample MGYA00237867_ERZ511480 | MGnify/ENA primary metagenome ERZ511480 (study PRJEB26309, sample SAMN06266103) | marine metagenome | isolation source: Algal blade | place: United Kingdom:Sidmouth, United... | reverse complement strand
TAATTGATTTCTATATACCCAATCATCTGATGGCAGCAATAATATTAATCATAGTGTGGGAATCAAGCTTGTATGTTTAATTTACAAATGATCAAAACGGACTCAAGAAAACATCATTCTAAAGTGCAGAAAATGGTATTTGTTAATGCGGGGTTCACACATTGCCGATTATTGCTCCCGTTTGAGATCAGACAGCGATACGACACGAAAAGTGAAAAAGTCGGATTAGTATCCTCAATTATCTGGAATGTCCTATTATTGTCTGAACGCAGTCGTTTTAGTTCGTAACAGATTCCTACTGGTCGGGAAGGGTCCGAATAGTTCGGCAAAGCACCCCGACAGTTAGGTGCGTCCCGTAACATTCGGGGAAACTCAGCCGATTTTGTCTAGTCGGATTACAATCGTGCCTATGTCGTGACAGATTCTGCTGTATCGGATCGAATTCCTAACAATGTTCTGTGTATTCGGGACGGTGTCCTGTGGAACGGGAATGATCTGGAGAAGTCCCGACAATAACAGAATACAATACGACTGAGACCAGACAAAGCCGTTTGCAATGCGATAGAGCGGACCGTGATAGGATTACGTTCCGACAGTACCTGATCATCCCGATTATGCCGACAGTTTTCGAACGGATAACTTCCGTCAGCGTCGGTTCACTGTCTTGTCACTATCTGATCTCTGTCGGATTACATTCGGTAGAATCGGGACGCAGTCGTGACAGACTCGGTCGAATTTTACCTGGCGAAAGATACAAATCGAATTTCCATCCACGATTCACAGGATCTTGATCAGACTTTTGACAAATTTTAATCGGGAATGGTCCTGTCAAGGACGGCAGTAAAAATCGTGAATGTGTGACCCCAGCTTAAGGTAAAATTGCTGAAAGATCCCCTCCTAAATTATAGAAATCTATCATTTAACATTAATCTTATATTTTTTTTAATATTGTGATTTAAAGCTTTTAATAATAAAGGCAATTCTTTGATTTTATATAAGCCAACCATCGCCATATTAGACTTTGGTATCTTCGGCTTTTCTACTAACCGAATTACTTTACCTACATCGTCAAACTCTACCACGCCAAAATCTCTAGGGTCGTCTACTTTCCTAATTGCCAAACAAGAGTGCTCATTTGCCATAAACGCTTTAAAATCAATATCTAAAATAGAATCTCCAAAAACGATAATTGCTTCGTCTACTCCTTTTAATGCTTTTCTAGCAGTCCAAATAGCATGACCAGAACCCTCTCGCTCCTTTTGAGAAACAAATTCTTTTTTCAAATTTAAAAAATGAGGCCTTCCCATTGAGGAGGCAACAAGAAGACCTCAACTCACCGCTAAAACAAACTACACAAAACTTTAGCACACAATATGTTCTGGAATAAAGACAAACTATAACCGATCGTACTGTTGTAAATTTAGACTTTCAATCAGATGAATTAGTTTTTTGGCGTAATGACGATCTGTTGCATAACCAGCTTTTTTTAATCCATGTGCCCATCCTTTATAGTCGTTTTTCTTCAACTTAAATAAAGGGCGATAACGTTTACTTTTTAGCAACTGACTATGCGCTCGATAGCTTTCCCAGACTGTGGCATATTTTCTAAAAAAATCCTTATGGCTATCATCTGTAAAATTACTACAATGCCCTTTACCGCACTTTTTAGAAAAACATTTCATTCCAAAATGATTGTTGTTTTTTGTAGACAATCGACTCTCTCCGGCGTTACTTTCGATCAAGCCCTGCGCCAAAGTGATACTTGCTGGGATACCAAATTTTTTCATTTCTGACTGGGCCACCTTTACAAATCGATTGATGTAAGCTTCTTGTTTTTTGCGCTTAGAACTGACTGCGGCCGGAGCTGTTTTTTTGCCAGTGTCATAAGTCATGTTGGAATAAGTGTTGGCCAAATTATTTTTTTGACCACTCGGCTCCTTGTAATTCAAAATAGTTTTCTGTGTAGAAACGTTGCCCAGAATCGCTGATTGATGAATTATCTCTGGAGGATGATAATTATCCTTTACAGTGAGCGGTGCCTCTTTTTCTGTTTTTTCTTGGACAGCAAATAATGTTTTTGCTGGTACTGCTTGAACCGTTGGTACGGACTCATTACTTAAGTTCAGGTTTAGATTGATGTCCTTCTGCCACATCAAAACGACTAGAGTAATGCATGCCATTATTTTTGGAATAAACGGCCAGGCCTTGTTGATAAATCCATTTACTTTCATTCTGGTATACAGCTTAAGTAAGTCCATTCTTTGAACAATTAAATTTCTCATAGTAAAAGTTTGCATGATTAAATATTCTGCTTTAAAAATCCTGCATAGGAGAATGCGAGGTTTTTAAAAGCTTCTTAAATATGATACACAAATTAAAACAAAAAGTTTCATCAAAACAAACATTAAAACAACTTTTTGTTTATTTTTTATAAACAATTTGTGTACAACTTTAAAAATGTAGATAAACAAAGGTTTTTTTAAGCAACTCATTGTAGGCATGGTTTTTGGAATTTTTGAATTATGTTTTTAAAAATATATCATATTTAAGAAGGCTGATGTAAAGCATCTTAAACATGCTATTTGAAAAAATGTATTTTATAAAGAACATACTTGAGAGTTAGTATATCCATACAAAGATCTACTTATCAATAAGTAATCAATGTTGAAATATACTGCCATCCCACAAACCGACAATTATCCCGAATTCCGATTTTAAAGCAAAAATTGGTTTACAGTAATTTCATACTGTACTAGGAATTCAGCCGGATATCAACAGCTTGCCACCCGTGGTAGGTGATATCTATCAGGTGGATAATTAGTAAGAATTTCATTTTGTTGTGTATCACAGAATTTAAATGTTGATGCTCTTTGCGATTGTTAGAAAGGAATTATAACCGAACTCCCTTCTAACTCGCTTACACTAGAATCTTGCTTTCGCAATCAGTTGATTGCGATAAGCCTGGCGCAGCTATGTTTTTATTTCAATAAACCTTTTAAAACAAACATTTTATGAATCGACTAAACCTTTCGACTTTACCGGAAAGGGCGATTTGGTTGAAAAACCCAACCCCTTTACTAAAAAAAGCAATTAAGACTTTTGTCTTCATTGCACTTATCTTCTTTGGATGGCAACTATCCAACGCACAAATTTGCCCCACTCCGGCAGCTTTGTTACCTCTTAACGTTACCCAGGTGGGTGGCGCTAATGCTACTGTATGTGCTAGTGGAGCTAGCTCAACCGAACTTGCCGTAACTGTTACTGGTGGAATACCCAATGTGGGAACTGCTTATGCGATTGACGTTAATGCTGATAATATTGACGTTTTTGATTTGCAGGATGTGTATACTGGAGCTGGTACTAGTCAGACTGTTGGCGTTAGTAGCTTTTTCTCTGCTGACTTTGCTAATGGTATTTATTATGCTTTAGATATTATAGCAAATAGTCTGGTTACTATAAATACAACCACTGGTATTACCACTCTAGTAGGAACTGGAACCTCACCAATTGCTGGAGAATTATGGACGGCAATGGCATGGGATCAAAGCACCGGAACTATGTATGGAATTAGTACTGATGTAGCTAATTCCAGTACTATTCATATTATAGATTTAAGTACGGGTGTTGCTACCCCTATTGTGACTACAGGAATAGGGCAAGTGTTATGGCTCGCTATTGATAACGATGGGAATGCATATGTTGGTGATGGTATTACCAATAGTGTTTTTTCAATTGATCTGGTGACCGGAGCTAATACCCTTTTAGGGGCTACTGGAGTATCCTTGACGGGGTTTTGTCAAGGGGCGGATTTTGACCCTTTGACAGGTGTTTTATATACATTGGCTATAAATAGTGCAACCAATAACTCAGAATTACACATTGTAGATACCAACACCGGAGCATATACTTTGCTCGACGTGGATGGAACGGGTACACTTGCATATTGTGGATTAGGGTTACTTAATACGAATACAACAGCTTACAACTATTCCTGGAGTACCGGTGCCACCACAGAAACAATTTCAGTATCCACACCAGGAACTTACACCGTTACCGTATCTGATTTTTGCGGCGCTAATGCGGAGGCTACCTTCACTATTTTTGAGCAAGCCGAATATACCGATGACAACTGCAATAGCGGCAACAATATAAGCTTAGACGAAAATGGTCTGGCTGTTCTTACTCCGAATGGTGTACTGGATGGAGAAAATGGAACTTGTACGGATGGCTATACGGTAGAAATTGGAAATACTGGTTCCAACGTAGCAGACTGCAGTATGATCGGACAACTATTCGATGTGGCTGTTTTTGATGCCGATGGTAATATGGTTTGTTGGGGAGATGATTGGGAGTTTGAAGACAAACGTCCACCGTCTATTTGCTGTGGTGATTTGACCTTGAGTTGTACGGAAAGTAATGATCCGGATGATCTCACTGGACCGATATTAGGCACTAAAACTTATTCAGTTGTAGGACCAGTAGGTATTCCTGATAACGATCCTAATGGTGTCAGTATTTTGATTGAAGTTCCAGCGTCATGCAACATGCCTATTGTTGATCTTGATCTTGCTATTAATGTAAATCATTCTTTTGTAGGTAACCTGACTGGAGAGTTGGTTGGACCCGATGGAACAACGATACAGCTTTTTAATCGACCAGGAGTTCCTGCTACACCGAGTGGTTGTGCTGGAAATGATTTAGCAGTAACGTTTAACAATCAATCAACGTTAACCGCAAATGATTTTGAAAATACCTGTGGTAATCTACCTGCAATTAGTGGGACATATGCGCCATTGCAAAGCCTTTCAGCATTTAATGGTACCGACCCATCAGGAGATTGGTTCTTAGTTTTATATGATTTGGAAGGTAATGATATTGGTTCACTAATATCTGTAGACTTAATTGTAGAATCATTATTTGATGATGGCGGTGTAACAGCGACTGATAATTGCGATACAGATGTAGAGTTAACTTTTACTGAAACTGATAATACAGGTTGCACGACACCTGGAAATTTTGGAACCATCACTCGTATCTGGACGGCTACTGACAATTTTGGTAATACGTCCACTTGTGAGCAAACAATTACATTGACCAGACCAGAACTGGCAGACATTGATTGTCCACTAAATCATGATGGAACTGCCGGCAACAATGCCATGGTTTCATGTGAAAACTATGTAGCACTACCAAATGGCCATCCCGATCCAGCTACTTATGGAGAACCGACCTTTAATGGTATTGATATAAATGGAGTATGCATGTTTACAACATCTTATTCCGACATTGAAATTTTGGACCCTAATTGTCCAGATGCTAGAACATATATTCGGACTTGGACTTATTTCGATATGTGCATTTCCGACTTTTTACAATGCAATCAGATTATCAAAGTAGTTGACATTACCGACCCGGTGATTACCTGCCCTGCTAGTTTTACAACAGGGACTACAGGAACAAACGCTTCTTGTATGGCAACGGTAACGCTGGATCCTCCAACTACTTTAACAGATAATTGTACTGCTAGTCCTACATATGATGTAACCTCATCTAACGGAACGCCCTCCATGTCTGGCGGAGTTTGGCAAATTGCTGGTTTACCTTTAGGAACGACTACGGTTACTTATACCGCTACAGATGATTGTGGTAATACAAGTTCTTGCGAATTTGATATCACCGTAGAAGATGATGATCCACCTCCATGTGTGGGCACAACAAATGTGACTGTCAACTTAAATGGCGCGACAACGAATGTGCCTTTTACTAGCTTTATCGATCAAAATACCTTAGATGTTATAGACAATTGTTCGGTGTCAACTGCCTTAATCAAAAGAGGAAATGAGTCCTGGTGCCCTGGTGATGAAAGTACTTCTTTTGATATTTCAGCTCCGTTTTTCTGTTGTGATGTCGGACAAAATGTTCCAGTTATATTACAACTTACCGATGCAGCAGGCAATACGAATGAGTGCGATGTTTTTGTAGAAGTGACTGATGGATCAACACAAAGTATTACTTGTCCGATTACCGCAGACGTACCAGTCCAATGTGATGACTTGAGCCCTTTGGATCCTCCGTATGCTGGAGTGAGTCAAACCGTAACGGCTATTCCTGTAAATTATATTGATGAAAATGATGTAGTTTCATTTGTCGGTTATTACGATCCGGCGAATGTAACATTTACTTGTGAGGCTGAAGTATTTATTTATGATACTGGAACTTTGACAAGTTTATGTGGTACCGGTACGATTACCAGAACCTATGAGTTGAGAAATCCAGCAGGTATACCGACAGCTTCTTGCTCGTTTGATTTTGTTGTGACAAATCCTCCTTATCAAGCAGGCGATGTCATCTTCCCGCCTGCTATGGTAACGGTTGATTGTGCTGATATAGGTACGTTGGCTGAACCACAATTGAATGGTTTGTCCTGCGACCATCTGGGAATAACGGCAAAAGATCTTGTTTTTGATATTGGTGATCCTACGGTCTGTTTCAAAATTATTAGAGAATGGGATGTTGTGGATTGCTGTGTTGATCCAAATAATGCGAATGTAATAGTAGATAACTTTACTCAGGAGATTTTAGTAACAGACGGTACTGCTCCGGTCATTACGACTTGTACTGCCGACGCTTCCGTCGATGAAGGCGAAGATGTTAGCTTTACTTTTGCAGCAACAGATTGTACCGATGCATATAATGGTCCTTTTCAGGTACCCGCTGTTTCTTTGACTTATACAATAGATCATAGTAATGGAGATCCTCAATCGCTTGGACTTGCTTCAGGGTTGACGGCTGCTCCGGTGACTACCGGAGGTTCATTATTTCCGGTTGGAACAAATACGGTGACCTTTATTGCTACGGATGCTTGTGGTAACGAAAGTACTTGTGAGGTAGTAATTACAGTCGTTAATGTAGTTGATTGTAATGATGTTGTTGCTGCACTTCCACTTACCTTCCCCATTAATGTTGGAGGGAGTCCAAGTGGGATCACTTTAGTAGCGACAGATCCTTTGATTTATACGAATGGCGCGACTGCTCCCGCTGGGACGATGTTGTCACTTGATGAATCTACACAGGTTCCAACATTTAATTTCAATTGTGGAATGCTTGTCTATACCGATCCATACGGAACTAATTCTCCAACTCAAGTAGACTTTTTTGTTCATTTACCGGGTATATCTCCCGCGTGTATGAGTTCAGCACTTATTAGGGATGGTACAGCACCGACCTTATCTTGTCCTCCAAGTACATCGGTTGAGCAAGGCATGACAGTAGATGTGTCAGCAAGTGCTACAGATTTTTGCACGAGTACCAATGATATTAAAATTGATTATGAAATTAATCAGGATAGCGACCAGAATAATTCAATTGAATTTACGGGTTCTGGTGCACTTGGTACAGCAGAGCCTACTGGACCAACATCTAATTTTTTCCCGGTTGGTGTACACACCGTAACTTATACAGCGACTGATTTGTATGGAAATACAAGTACCTGTGCGATACAGATAACTGTAAATACAAATGCGCCACCGATGGGCAATGTCTCTGGAGTCATCGGCAACGAAGAATCAGGTATGCTAGCTGATGTAATCGTTAGCCCGGCTCAGGGTATGGATATAGTGATGACCGATCAGGATGGTTCGTTTAATTTGAATCTACCTACCTTGGATAACTATGATATTACTCCTGTAAAAGATGATGACCATCTGAATGGTGTATCTACCTATGATATTGTATTGTTGAGCAAACACATATTGGGAATTGACTCTCTGGACTCACCTTATAAGATGATTGCTGGTGATGTTAATAAGTCGGAAGACTTGACTACGCTTGATATGATTCTACTTCGAAAAGTAATTCTTTTTATTGATACGGAATTCCAGACTAATACCTCTTGGCGTTTTGTGGATGCGAATTATATTTTCAATAATCCTTCTAATCCATTAATCGAAAGTTTCCCTGAAACGTATCCGATCAATGGATTGAATTCTGATATGAACGATATTGATTTCATTGCAGTCAAGACGGGTGACCTAAATTGCTCTGCAACGGTTAATCTCAATGACTCAGGTGATGATCGCAACTTTGAGGGTCAGCTAAAACTTCGGGTAGAAGAACAGGAAATGCGTGCAGGTGAGACTTACATGATCGATGTGAAAGCAAACGACTTCAATGAAATATTAGGTTATCAATTCACCCTTGGTTTTGACGAAAATACGATTGAATTGTTGGATGTGTTAGAAGGAGATCTTCCTGGTTTGACTGATAATAACTTTAACCTTCAGGGAATTGCACAAGGTGCGATTACTACAAGTTGGAATCATCAAACTGCTATCAGCCTTGAGGACAATGCCATCTTGTTTACACTTGAAGTAAAAGCGAAACAGGATATGTCTGTGAGTGAATTGTTTAACATTAGTTCACGTTATACAGCTGCTGAAGCTTATAAAGAAGTAGAAACGAATGTCGACTTAATGGACGTAGTATTTGAATACCAAGGTACTTCTGGTGAAATATTAGAAGCCGATGGATTTGCACTATTCCAAAACCGACCCAACCCTTTTAAAGATGAAACCCTGATTTCGTTCAACTTGCCAGAAACTGGTTTTGCCAGCTTAAAGATTTATGATCTTTCGGGTAAGACCCTGTTCCGAATCAGTGGTGATTATGACAAAGGATACAATGAATTAAATATTGACCGAAGTGAGTTGAGCGAATCGGGCGTACTCTACTATGAGTTGTCTACCGCTAAACACACAGCTGTACAGAAAATGATCGTAATTGATTAAAGATATATAAGATGCTGTTCTGGGACTAATTTTTGAAATCAGTTCCTTGGGAAGCCTCCTTCAGTTTACTGAGGGAGGCACTTTTTTTTGTCTGTAGGTGTCTCGCAGAATAGCGCAGAATCTTCTCCCTTTATTACTTCCCTGAAAGATGATCTATCTTCTGCATCATTCTGTGTTTTCTGCGAGAAATGAAAAACAATTTGCTACCCGTCAAGACCGTATGGGGCCACCCCCGTCCTTCACCCAACCTCCACCACCAAATCATCCTGCTCCACCATCGTTTTTTCCGAAAGGTAAATCTTCTTCACAACCCCGGCGACCGGCGAAGTAATCGTACTTTCCATTTTCATGGCTTCTATAATAAAGAGTGGTGTATTCACAGCGACCTTGTCGCCTTTCTTAACTAACACCTTTGACAAGCTACCTTGCAATGGTGCACCAACTTCATTGTCTGCTACTGCTTTTTGATGAACGATGATTTCTGTTTTTACCGAAAGGTCTTTTATCTCTACCGAACGCGTCTGACCATTTAGTTTGAAGTAAGCGGTAGACATGCCGTTTTTGTTGGGAGCCGTACGATTGATAAAGCGTACTAAGATATTTTTACCCTGCTCAATTTCAATAAAGATTTCTTCATTGGGCTTTAAGCCAAAGAAAAAAGCAGCTGAAGGAATGTGCCGAACCGCACCATAATTTTCATAGTGTTCATGAAAGTTAGTAAAGACTTTAGGATAGAGTTTATACGAAATGAAATCATTGAAATGAACATACTTCCCAAATTCTTTTTTAAATGCAGCAAACTCCTTTTCAAAATCAACTGGCTTCAAATGCGCATTCGGTCTATTGGTGTAAGGTTGCTCACCTTTCAACACCATCTCCTGAATTGCTTTTGGAAAGCCACCAGTTATCTGACCCAAGTCGCCTCGCATCAAAGCCTTCATGCTATCAGGGAAAGCAAGCGTAGCTCCCTTCTTTATGATGTCATCCTTCGTCAGATTGTTGGAAGTCATGAACAGGGCCATGTCACCCACTACTTTGGAAGACGGCGTAACTTTGACAATATCTCCCAATAGATCATTCACCGCCCGATAGTTCGTTTTGATGGTTTCAAACTGATCTTCCAAACCAAGCCCACGTGCTTGAGGTCGAAGATTGGAATACTGACCTCCTGGAATTTCGTGCTCATAAACCTCTGCCGTTCCAGCCATCAATTCAGTCTCAAAAGGGTAGTAGTACTGACGTGTCGTTTCCCAATAATTGCTATAGGCATTTAGCGAAGCCTGGTTAACTTTGTTTTCCCGTTCATGACCACTTAACATGGCTGCTATGGAATTGAAGTTAGGTTGTGAGGTAAGTCCCGACATCGAACTCAATGCAACGTCTACTACATCTACACCCGACTCAATAGCCTTGAGATAAGTGGCTGATTGAATAGAAGAAGTGTCGTGCGTATGCAAATGAATGGGAACGTCAACCACCTTTTTCAATTCGCTGACGAGTAATGTAGCTGCTGTTGGTTTTAACAATCCAGCCATGTCCTTGATGCATAAAATGTGCGCCCCCTGATCTTCCAGTTTTCTGGCCAGATCAAGGTAGTAAGCTAGATTGAATTTTGTACGCCTAGGATCTGTTATGTCGCCGGTGTAACTCATGCAAACTTCAGCAATAGCTCCCGTACGTTCACGAACGGTTTTGATGCTAGTAGCCATTGCATCCGGCCAGTTGAGTGAGTCAAATATTCGAAAGACATCGATCCCTTGTCCATCATTCCAGGCTTGTTCAATGAATTTTTCTACGAGGTTGTCGGGGTAGGCGGTATAACCCACCGCATTGGAACCTCTTAACAACATTTGAAGTAAAAGATTGGGCATGGCTTTTCGCAAAAGCTCCAATCGCTTCCAGGGACATTCTTTTAAAAATCGAAGACAAACATCGAAGGTAGCACCACCCCAGACTTCCATACTAAATACATCATCGGCATGGTGTCGGGCAAAACCTTCTGCGACTTTGAGCATGTCATGGGTCCGTACCCGCGTAGCTAAAAGCGATTGGTGTGCATCCCGAAATGTGGTATCGGTAAACTGAATTTCTTTTTTCTCTTTTAGTTGTTGTGCAAATTTTTCCGGACCCAATTCAGTCAATAAATCTTTACTTCCTTTTGGAAAAGGTTGGCTAGGATCAAAGGTTGGTACAATAGGTTGACGGAAGGTTTTGTTCGAATCAACAAACTTGACATCCGGGTTGCCGTTGACGATGACATTGGCGAGGTAACGAAGCATTTTAGTTCCACGATCCTGGTATCGTCGAGGAGTAAGTATGTCAGGATTTTCAGCGATAAAGCTGGTGGTAATATCACCTTTTTGAAAAGTAGGGTTTTGCAAAAGGTTGACCAAAAAACCCATGTTGGTATGTACACCTCGAATTCTGAATTCAGCCAATGCCCGATTTAGTCGCTCCGAAGCACCTTTAAGTGTTCGCCCCCAGGCCGTTACTTTTACAAGCATGCTGTCAAAGAAAGGAGAGACCTTGGCACCCGGGTAGGCGCTACCTGCATCGAGCCGAATACCAAAAC
>ENA-ORXM01004836-ORXM01004836.1-marine-metagenome-genome-assembly--contig:-NODE-4836-length-11359-cov-3.565680_pt1 | contig 11359 bp, 13 predicted proteins | sample MGYA00237867_ERZ511480 | MGnify/ENA primary metagenome ERZ511480 (study PRJEB26309, sample SAMN06266103) | marine metagenome | isolation source: Algal blade | place: United Kingdom:Sidmouth, United... | reverse complement strand
CGTATTTACCAGAAGATAGTGAAATTTCACTTGGAAGCTACTCATACAAGGACTTTTTAACTATTTACAAAGAATTACTGTTCTTAGCGCTTTATGAAAGATATTACTCTATAGCCAATCAATTGCCGTGTGTTATTACTTATCAAGAAGACGCCCTAGTTAGCGCTTTGTCTCAAGAAACCTCTATAAACGGAATGCATTGTTTGGAAATTGTTAAAGATATTTCCGCAGCGTCTCGATCTACTTTTGTGAACATCAGCGATTCTAAGTCTTATTATATGTTCCCGTTTAGTTTTTCGTTGAAAGATGGATTAAACGGTATTCTCAGGCTTCATGCAAAACGCAACAGTAAGCAGTTCTTAGCAAATTGTGCTAATGTGCTTGGCCAAGCACTCACCAAGAAAGCGGCAGACTACTTTGTAGAATTTGAGAATTTCATTGTGCTTTGTGATGTCCCTTTAAGCAAGTATGGAAATGATCTTCCAGATATAGATTTACTTGTTTTATCTTATGAGCCTTCCTTAGGATTTCACGTATTTGTTTGTGAGGTAAAGAACAGCCTTCAAGCAACTTGGTCTAAAGAGCACATAAAGGCAATAAATAAAAAAGGACCGATTCTGAAAGCAATTCAGCAAATAGAAAAGATTTCAAATTTTCTACAAACCTCTAGCGGTCAAAGATTTTTATATGAAAAGATAAAGGATACTTTTCCTACTCTATCCTATGACAAATTATTTCCCACTGGTTTTGTTGCTATTATTGATCATTTAATCCTTACATCACAAAATATGGGTACGTTCCTTGCAGAGCAAAATACGGCCATTATTAATGATGATATATTTCGTCATGTAGTTTCGAAATGTGATGGTGACGTCACTTTCATCCAGGGTTTCATAAGAAATCTGAATAATTACGTAATTGATACCTATGAAATCATGCAGGAGACAATTAATGCTGCTGGTTTAGAAATAACTTACGATATCGCGACACTCAGTGGCCTTATGGATATTGGGTTAAATGAATACTTGTCCATTGGAAGCTTGAAAGAACTAGAACAAACATCTATCGAATCTGGCTATAGGTTCATTGATAATATAAGCCTAGTCGATGACGAAACTTAAATGACGAAGCGCATGCTTGTTGCATATAACTAAGCACTGCATGGGACGCTGAATCGTTCCGTCAAATTTTCAGAGGAGTAGTTCATGTTCAAGTTAAACCCTAATTATTCAGCGCCCCTGAGTTCAAGCCGTTAAATCGCTTCTTAGAGGAGTTATAGAAAATGGTAAAATCACAAAATGGCTAGATGCACAGCACCAGTACGAGGTCATCGAACAGCGAGCGCGAGAGCAAACTGTCCAGCATGTGGTAGTCGATCTCGCGGATATGGGTCATACCCCTCTTACACCCCGTCATATTCTACAGCCTATTCTCCATCACGAGGAGGCGGAAGTGGTCGAAGCAGTATTCATAGTTCTGGTAAACACACAAGACCGCGGTGGTCACACTCAGGTTCTTCAGTAACATACACACAAGCTGAAGTACGGGCACTTACACCAATTCGCGAAACTGTCGAGTCGCGACCTATACAGCCTGAATTGCGAGATGTTTTTCTTTGTCACGCATGGGATGATCGCAAAGACGCAGCTAAGCTTTTGCACGATCAATTAGAGTCAGCAAGTGTCTCAGTCTGGTTCAGTGAGAAGGACATACTACTTGGCACTCCATTGATGCGTGAAATTGACAAGGGTCTGGCAAAATCACGAATTGGGATTGTATTGGTCACTCCAGCTTTTCTAAGTCGTATTAAAGGAGAAGGCATCGCTGACAAAGAGCTTTCGGCACTCTTAGCACGTGACCAACTTGTTCCTATCATTCATGACACGACCTATGAAGCCCTCCGCGAGGTTAGTCCTTTGCTTGGCTCAAGAACTGGCTTAAACACTTCAGAAGATTCGATGGAAACTATTGCAGTTAAGCTCGCTGAGCTAGTTTCCATCTGACCCTGTTGCACAGCTATGTATATGCCTATTACGCCATTTAACTAGGCGCTGCAACGGATTTTGACTCGACTTGTCAAAAATACAAAAAGGAGCTGAGTGTGTTTCAAACTAATAATTCTAAGCCGTCAAAACCGCTGAGCTTAGGCCGTTAAGCAGCAGCTTCTAACTTGCCAAGGGCTTAATAGTATCGTAAAATGACACTATGGGGTTAAATAAGAAACAGACTAAAACACTCAAAGCCATTTTTGATAACCCCGTTCGTTCAGACCTTGCTTGGTCAGATATCGAAAAACTGTTTGTTGCTCTAGGTGCTGAAATAACTGAGGGACGTGGCTCACGTGTGCGCATAGCTTTAGAGGACATGAAAGCTGTGTTTCACCGACCCCATCCACAAAAAGAAACTGATAAAGGCGCACTTAAATCTGTAAGACGCTTTCTCACTGAAGCAGGGTTTGAACCTGAGGAGGACAAAGTTTAATGCTTGACTATAAGGGCTATAAAGGACACGTTGAATTTGATGATGAAGCAGACATCTTTCATGGTGAGGTTCTTGACCTTCGTGACGTTGTTACCTTCCAGGGTAAAAGTGTAGACGAGCTTAAGCAAGCCTTTCAAGACTCGGTAGACGATTATCTAGAATTTTGCGAAGTGCGTGGCGAAGAGCCAGACAAACCCTTTTCAGGTAAGCTAATGCTCCGCTTACCGCCTGAACTCCACCGCAAAGTTTATACATCTTCTAAGCAAGAAGGCAAAAGCCTCAATCAATGGATTTCCGAGCGACTTGCTCGAGCCATATAAGAATAGTTATGCGTCGGGGTAAGTTGTAATGAAGATTAGATGTAACTGTGGTGGCATTATTAAGAAACTGACTCAGTTGCAAATCGTGTCATAAGCGCCTTCTGCGCCCCTGAGTTCAAGATGTTACGCGCTGCATTAAATTGCAATGTAGTATCATAGTTAGTAGGAGTAACTATGACGAAAACGCTAGAGGCAGTATTTGACGGTGAAGTTTTACGACCCGTTGAGCCTGTCGGTCTTGAACCAAATACCAGGGTGCGTCTTACCCTCGAGGTTGATGACAACACAGTCGAAGAGCCAAAGTCGTTTTTGCAAACTGCAAGAGAGCTTGAGCTTGATGGACCTCCTGATTGGTCTGAGAACGTAGACGATTACTTGTATGGCAACCGGCACAGTAACGACAGCTAAGGTTTTCCTTGACACTTCATATGCTATAGCCCTTTCTTCTACACAAGACAGTTTTCACCATCAAGCCCTTATACTCGCTGAGGAAATCGAAGCCAAGTCTGTAAAACTCATAACTACCCAGACTATTTTGCTGGAAATTGGCAATGCTCTTGCTGGTCAAAGACATCGCCAAAAGGCAATTTTGCTTTTAGAGGCCCTGAGTGCAGATAACGGGGTTGAAATTGTGTCTTTGACGGACACCCTTTATGAAAGGGCCTTTCAACTTTTCCGAAATCATACTGATAAAGCTTGGGGCATCACAAACTGTATTTCTTTTGTTATTATGCGTGAACGCAAACTGACCGAAGCCTTAACTGCCGACCATCACTTTGAGCAAGCAGGGTTCCGTGCGCTGTTACGCGCAGTTACACCGTAGGGCGTTGCATAACTACAAAGCTGAGCTTAAACCGTCATCCTCCTTTCGAGCGCTACTAGTGCTTAAACTCGAGCCCTTATAGTATGAATATTGACTTTACTCTTGCCAAGTGGCTAAACCAACCCCAATCCTTCAAAGTCTCTAAGACTTCTGTCGAACTCACAACTGAGCCCGATACCGACCTCTGGCAGCGCAGCTACTACGGCTTTAAGCATGACAACGCCCCCGCCCTACTCCTCAGTGAAAGCCTCAACTTTAGTTTTACAACGAAGGTTTCTTTTGACTACCAGGCCAGGTTCGACCAGGCTGGTGTCATCATTTATCTGGATAGCGACAACTGGTTTAAGGCGTCTATAGAGTTTGAGACGGCGCAGGTTTCCCGCTTGGGGAGTGTGGTTACGAATAACGGTTATTCGGATTGGGCGACAACGGATATCGCTACAGTGACCTCTATCTGGTATCGCCTTAGTCGGCGGGGTCCAGATTTTCTTATTGAGTCCTCTACGGACGGTAAGACGTTTAAACAAATGCGTATTTTCCACCTGCACACGCTCGGCGCGACGACGCCTGAAACGGCGGGCCTGGCGCTTCCGACGCGTGCAGGGCAAGCCGTGGCGTTTGGCGTTTATGCGTGTAGCCCTCTGGAATCGTCATTTGTCGCTAGGTTTGAAGCGTTTAAGCTCGAGCCCTGCCAGTGGGCGGCGCATGAAACATCTATAAAGTGAGCTGGCTTTTCCTTTTGGCTCATGTTCAGTACGAGTGACAAAGAGGTAGTAGAAAGTGCAAAGGAAAAAGGAGAAAGTCTTTCCACTTTCCACTTTTCACTTTTCACTTTCTACTGCTGCGCCCAACCTTCGACCTTTAACCTAATTTCACCTATACTGGACATGAGCCTTTCCTTCTACTTTAGGGTGTATCCCGAATCGGGTGAACTAAAATGCTGACAGACGCTACCAAAGCCCTACTTTTTGACCTGGGCAACGTTATTATCGAAATAAGTTTTCAGCGGGCACTCGAGACCTGGAGCAAGCATTCCGGGGTTGAAGCAGCTATCTTGAAAACGCGCTTCAGGCCCGATAACGCTTATGAACGTCACGAACGCGGCGAGATTAGCTCGGAAGATTATTTTGCTTTCTTGCGCGAAAGCTTAGCCATCGACCTATCCGATGAGCAGTTTCGAGAAGGTTGGAACGCAATTTTTCTGGGCGAATTTACGCAAACGGTGTCGCTCTTAGAGAGGCTTAAAGCAAAGATGCCGCTTTACGCTTTTAGCAATATCAATCCGACCCACAAACAGTTTGCCCTGACGCATTATCCTGACAGTCTGAAGCTTTTTGAGCGGGTCTTTTACTCTTCGGATATCGGTATGCGCAAACCCGAAGAACGCGCTTTTGCCCATGTCGCCTCAGAAATGGGCTTTGCCCCCAATGAAGTTTTATTTTTTGATGATACCGAAGAAAACATTCACGCGGCAAAAAGGTTTGGGATGGGGGCCGTTCTGGTTACCTCGCCAGATGATGTGCAGGCGGCATTAGCAGCTTTGCTGTGAGTAGGGCTAGCCCGTTTGCTTTAAATCAGGGTTTGGTGCGTCAGCTTCTTCTTGCCAGGTCGCTAGCGTTTCCTCGTCTTCGGCGCTGAGCCAGGCGTCATCTTCGTCAAAAATCTGGTCGAGTATATCAGGCACAGCGCCTGCAATTTCGGCGACAGGTACGTCTTTCAGGGCAGCCGCTTCGCGCGGGGTGAAATAAAAATCTTCTGTTCCTTCGACCCTGGGCTGTGGTGGTGGCGCGACCAGGACAAAGCGTCCGATGATACCGGCTAGCGCTGTCAATAGCCCGGCTGCGATAACCCAAATCCAAGCGTTGAACTTGGGCAAAACGGGCAGCGCCGCCTGTTTGACGCTTGGCAGAACGCCTGTTTGCAAGGCGCGGACCTGCGCCGCTTCTGACTTACTCAAAATGTCTATAACCGGGTAATTTTGCTCACTGCTCGAGAACGCCCAGGGCGACGGGCTAGCACTTAGGTCTTGCCAACCCGTTTCACTAAAGGGCGAGTAACTACCCACCAAACTGTAAAGTCTAGAGCTTTCGGGGCTTGGCAACCCCGTTTTTATACTCAATGTGTTGCCGATTTTGCTTAAGACGGGTGTGTCAGACTCTAAAACCGTTTCGCCTTCGGCAATAAAAAGCTGTGCCTTGTCACCACTTAGCTTGAGTGCGTAGTGCCAGCTCGTGCCTTCCGGTAACTGCATACCCGAACCTGGCAACAGCACGCTGCTACCAGGGGTATCGTCGCTAATATAAAGCTCGATAATAGGAAAAGAAAAACCGTTCTCTAGCCCTAGTGGGTTGGTGAGTGAGTCGAAAGCCATATTGACCGTCAAATCGGGGTCGCTTAAAAGCTCGAGGCCGGTAATATCGTAACTACCTAGGGTTTGATAAAGCGCGGCGGTGGGTGGGGTTAGGCTACCGTCACCAAAGGTATCGCCCAGGGGGTCCTGGACGAGTAATAATGAGGCGACGGCGAGGGCTATCACGACAGAACGGTTTTTCCTTGAGGGACAGGGCTCGGACCCTTAGCAGATTCGCAAAGCCAGTTCGCCAGCGTTTGCGAATCGTGCTGCGCGTGAGGACCGCTGCTCAACAGGGGTAACGGGGTAACTCGGATGCCTAAACGCTCGAAGGGTTCCGGGTCGAAAGCGACGACCTCGGCGCTTTCACGGCGGTAGTTTTCGATGCGCGTTGCGTCTACCGGGGTGCGGTTGATAATTACTTCGTTAGGATAGCGACCTAAATGCGCGTGCAGAGCGCGTACGTGGTCAAAGGCGTCGAAATAATCGGTCTCACCCGCCTCGGTCATAATGTTACAAATATAAATTATTTTGGCGCGCGTTTGTAAAAAGGCGCGGCGCACCGCGGGCACAAGCAGGGGGGGTAGCGTGCTGGTAAATAGGCTACCTGGACCTAAGACCACGATTTCTGCGTTGAGCAGGTTGTGAATAACCTCGGGTGTGGCTTTCGGCTGCGTCGGTTCAATCATAATTTTGGTGATAGGGCCGGGAACGGTGCTTACTTTGCTTTCGCCCTTAATCGTCTCGCCATTTTCTTTGAGTGCGCTCAGCGAAATGGGGTCGGGCGAGACGGGGTAAACGGCGCCCGTTAGGTTAAGTAGCGAGTTGAGCACGCGAATGGCTTTGGCAAAGTCACCCTCGACCTCGGTCAGGGTTGTAATAAAAAGGTTGCCGAAGGTGTGGCCTGCAAGCTCGTTACCACGGCTAAAGCGGTACTCGAGTAAGCGGCTAACCTCTAACTCATTATCTGAAAGCGCGGCTAAGCAGTCGCTCAAATCACCTGGCGCAGGCATATCAAAGGCACTACGCAGGCGGCCCGAGGAGCCGCCGTCATCGCTCACAGTCACCACAGCAGTTAGGTTCGACGTATGACGCCTCAAACCCCTAAGTAAATTTGATAACCCTGTCCCGCCGCCAATGGCAACGATATGGGGTCCTTTTGCTAGGGACAGGCGTTGGTGCAAGACGACTGCCGCTTCACGCGGACGCGCCATCCAATTTGAGAGCAGGGAACGGTTCAGGCGTGCAATCGCTAAAATAGCTAAGCCGAGCCCAAAAACTGTAACGAACAGAGAAATCCAGCCGCCTAAAACTTGCCAGGTATCACTCACAAGAACATTTTCGATAGGTGCAGAAACGACTTCGCGGTTTCCGGCTAAAACCCAGAGGGCGTCGGCAATCACACCGATAATCATAATGAGCGTACCGATAACCGCCAGGGCGACATGGCGCTTGACCCCCATACCGGGAATCAGCCAGAGCCGCATGGTGTTGAGTTGTCGGAAAGGATTCATGCGGGAACGTGCTCCTGCAAGGCAAGTGCTACATCGCGGTGGTCGATATAGGGTGAAAAAATATCGGCAAGGTCATGCCCTAAGCGCTCCGCCACGGCCACCGAGCGGTGCTGACCGCCTGTGCAGCCCACTGCCACGGTGTAGCTCGAGCGCCCCGCCCCTTGCGCCATCAGCGTTGACTCGCGGATAAAGTCGCGCATTTTGCTGTAAAACTCGAGGGCGGCAGGCGTAAAAACATACGACTGCACACGCTTGTCCCGTCCGTCAACCGGTCTCAACTCGGGATCGTAATAGGGATTGGGGAGGGCGCGTAAATCAATCACGGTATCGGCGTCAATGGGTACACCGCGCTTAAAGCCAAATGATAAAAGCCGCAACTTAAACGGCTCCTCAGCCCCAAAGCGCAACCTGAGTGCCTCGATAAATTCTTTGGCACTCGTACGCGAGGTATCGAAAACGGTATCGGCGTGGGCGCGCAGTACACTCAAAGCCTCGCGCTCCTGGGCAATATCATTCGACAGGGGCGCTTGCCCCAGCGGGTGGGTTCGGCGCGTTAGGTTGTAACGCTTGACGAGTACGTCGTCAGCGGCATCTAAAAAAATGATTTCAGGCTCGAGCCCTGCGTTTTTCAGTTCGATAAGGGTTTGCTCTACTTCACCTAAAAAGGCGCGTGTGCGAATGTCTATGCCGACGACAATCTGACTTAAGCCTGCGTCGTTCGCCTGCGCAAGCAAGTCTTGCCATAAACTCGGTGGCACATTGTCAGCTGTGAAAAAGCCTAAATCCTCGAGGGCGTGCAGACCGGTTGTCTTACCCGCTCCGCTCAAGCCTGTTAAAATGACAAACCTATCCATAACCCCTATTAAATCCTTATCGCGCGTTTCCCCTAATATGATACGCCACAACCGTGCCCGCTTCTAGGACAACTGCGCTGTAAGCGCCCTGCCAAAGTAGCTGACCGCTGCTGATAATAAAGTCTTTTGCGCCCCACTGCATGAGCGTCATAGGTGCACCAAACGTGTTTTCTTCACGAAAAATCGCAGGATAGCTTGCTGCACCCTCATCGGGCATGAAGAAGCTATTAAGCTCGGTCTCATCTTGGGCGAGTTGCCAGCCACCTGCCGTAAGCGCAACGTAGCCGCGCGTGCTCTGTAGGTCGACCCAGAAAGACACAGCCCCCGCTACCTTCCTGTGCATAGCCCAGTTTGGCGGCGTTGCAAAGCCGACGCTGCGCTCTACGCAATACGTCGTCTTTGCCCCAGGCTCTAACGGAACAGGCACAGCTTCAGCAGTGACGCGGCCCCTGAGCGTATCGGCAAAGGCTTGTGCAGCGACGCGACCCGTAAAGCAACCCACCCGAACCCGCGAAAATTGTTTGCCGTCCGTCATACCAAAGTCGACGTAGGCGTCAAAGCCGAGACTATAGAGTTGTTCCTGACGCGCTACGGCCTCTTGATAATTTTGCAGGGCAACGGTTTGCACCGTCCATGACTGAGCTGTTGCAAAAGAAAAGCAGATGAGGGCGAAGCCTAGTCCGAGCCACCTCACCCTTTGGCTCCGCTGCTGAGATGCGCCTCTACAATAGTTCGAAAGTTTTCTAAAATACGCAACCCTACACCCTGACTTTTTTCAGGATGGAACTGCGTTGCATTGAGAGTTCCCGTAGATACGGCGCTTTTAAAGGTGGTGGGTCCGTACTGCGTGGTCGCCCCAGGTAAGTCCTCGGCAAAGTCGACATAGTAAGAATTAGCAAAATACACAAAGGCCCCGTCGGTCACGCCTTTTAGAAGTTCGGGTTCACCCTTCAGCGATAGCTGATTCCAGCCCATTTGCGGCACGCTGACCTGGGCTGCGGGAAAGCGCTTAACCGTACCGTCGATAACGCCTAAACCCGCCACACCTGGCGCTTCTTCAGACTCGAGCATAAGGAGTTGCAGTCCCACGCAAATACCCAAAAACGGTTTTTGTGCGTCGATATGAGAGCGCACCATCGGCTCAAAACCCGACGCCAAAAACGCCTCCATTACCTGCCGAAAATGCCCCTGACCAGGTAAGACCATCACGTCTGCATCTCTGGCCTCGTCCGGATTTTGACTTAAGATGACGTCGAAACCTGCTTTGGCAAGCGCCTTGTAAACGCTGTGCAGGTTGCCCGCGCCGTAGTCGATGAGCACGGTTTTCATGGTCGATGAATCGACAGGGGTTGGGGGTCAGGGGTCAGGGGACAGCACGGCACGATTTTACAGCGCTGCCTCTCTTTCTTCTTTCTTTTTTCTTCTTTCTTTTTCACAAAAGTCCTTTGGTCGAAGGTAGCGCGTCCGAAGTGACCCGCGTCGCCGTGTAAAGCGAACGCGCAAACGCTTTGGTAATCGCCTCGGCGACGTGGTGGGTCTCGCTGCCTGCCAGGACGCGCACGTGCATCGTAGCGCGGGCGTGGTTGCAAAAACCGCGCAAGAGTTCGCGCAGGTGGTGCAAATTAAAGCCGTTCGAGTCACCCTCGAACCCACCGGGTTCAAAACTGATGTGAGGCCGCCCTGATAAGTCGAGTACGACGTGAGCGAGGGTTTCGTCCATCGGCACAAAAGCGTCGGCGTAGCGCTCAAGCCCCCGCCTATCGCCCAAGGCTTCATCCAGGGTTTGACCCAGGACAATGCCGACATCTTCCGCTAAGTGATGCACATCGACCTGTAAATCGCCCGTTGCCTTGATATCTAAGTGCATACGTCCGTGGCGGCTGATTTGCTCGAGCATATGGTCTAAAAAGCCGTGTCCGGTGGCAATCTCGCCGCCTGCGCCGCTGTCTAACTCTAAATTGAGTGCAATATCTGTTTCGCGTGTGGTGCGGGTAATGCTTGCCGTTCTAGACATGACTCACCAAGGTTTGACTGAGTTCTTTGCTTGCCCTCATAAACGCCTCGTTTTCTTCTGGCTTGCCCACCGATACCCGTAAACACCCCTCAAGCCCGGGCAGATGGTCTTGTCTGCGAATGACGATATCCCTCTCCAAAAGACCATTATAAAAAGCCTCAGCATCTGGTACGCGGAATAAAATAAAGTTGGTTGCCGATTCAAAAGGCGTAAGGTCTGGGAGACTCTGCAAATGGGCGAATAACTTACTACGCTCGGCAAGTGCCTCTTGGACCCTCGCCTCGGCGTAATCACCATGCTCCAGCACAATCTCTCCTACAGCCAGTTGTAAAGCCGAAATAGAGAAAGGCATCACGACTTTTTGAATCTGCTCGGCAAGCCCCGCTTGCATAAGCGCGTAGCCGAGCCGCACCCCGCCCAAGCCAAAAGCTTTGCTAAAGGTACGCAAGCAAACCACATGTGGGTAACGCTTTACGAGTTGCGAAAAGTCTGTACCTGAAAATTGACAGTAGGCTTCGTCAATGACAAAAAGCCAGTTATCAGCGGAGGCTCGAGCTAATTCCTCTACGTCTTCTAAAGTAAACAAATTACCCGTTGGCGCGGCTGGATTTGCCAGAAAGAAGACACCCTGCTCATTGGCTAAATGCGTCTTGAGTTCATCTAGAGGCAGGGAGAAATCTTCGTTCAGGGCGCACTCGAGTAGCTTTGCACCTTGCAGCCCTGCTTGCAGCGGATACACCGAAAAGGTGGGTTTAACACTTAGGACACTTCTACCGATACCCGCTGCCATGACAAGCGCTTGAATCAAAATATTCGAGCCGCCGCTCAGCACGATGCCGTCCGCAGGCCAGCCGAGTTGTGCGGCGAGTTTTTTACGCAGGGTGTGACCGTTAATTTCAGGGTAACGGTTGAAGTTGAGGCTGCGTAAACGCGCCACGACCTCCTCTTTCAACCTATCAGGTAAGTCGTATGGCGACTCGTTCTGGTCGAGTTTAATCGTTTG
>ENA-ORXM01004834-ORXM01004834.1-marine-metagenome-genome-assembly--contig:-NODE-4834-length-11364-cov-8.589262_pt1 | contig 11364 bp, 9 predicted proteins | sample MGYA00237867_ERZ511480 | MGnify/ENA primary metagenome ERZ511480 (study PRJEB26309, sample SAMN06266103) | marine metagenome | isolation source: Algal blade | place: United Kingdom:Sidmouth, United... | reverse complement strand
ATGGATGATTTGAAGCAAAATGTGCGAAACGCCTCCTACGAGCAAAAAGATCCGCTGATTACATACAAGTTTGAAGGTTTTAACCTGTTTAAAGCACTGATCAGTAAGATTAATGAAGAGACAACAAGCTTTTTGTTAAAATGTACAGTTCCTGTTCAAAACACGAACCAGGTTCACGAAAGCCGTGAGGTGAGAGCTCCTGAGAAGAAACTCAATGAAAATAAAGATGAGATGGGATCGCTCTTGGGCGATGGAAGCCGACAAGCCAGTACCGATACACAAACAGCTCCCCCTCCTCCAACACCAGCAACATCTCAGAAAGTAGCTGGAAGAAACGACCGCGTAACTGTTCAATATGTTGATGGAACGATGCGTAAAGACGTTAAATTCAAAACCGTCGAGCAAGACCATAGCATTGACAAGGTACTGGATAGAAAATTAATTAAGGCAGCGCAAAGTGCATTGACGATTGGTGAACCTGTAAAAAAGGAATTTCCAATCCTCAATACTGACCGTGCTGTTGGTACGATGCTGTCGAATGAAATTTCTAAATTGTCTGGTAGTAAAGGTTTGCCAGAAGGTTTGATTCAATTTCAATTTAGAGGTTCGGCAGGGCAAAGTTTCGGAGCATTTGGAGCAAAAGGATTGGAATTTTCGCTGGAAGGCGAGTCTAATGATTACTTTGGAAAAGGTTTATCAGGTGCGACGCTTTCGGTTGTGCCTGACCGAAATGCGACCTTTACACCGAGTGAAAATATCATTATTGGTAACGTTGCTCTTTATGGTGCAACTTCGGGTGAAGTATTTATCAAAGGCATGGCTGGAGAGCGGTTTGCCGTCAGAAATAGCGGCGCACATGCTGTCGTTGAAGGTACAGGTGACCACTGTTGTGAATATATGACAGGCGGACGAGTCGTAGTTTTGGGCAAAACGGGCGTTAATTTCGCAGCGGGCATGAGCGGTGGAATTGCTTTCGTTTTTAATCCAAATGGCGATTTTGAAAAGAAGATAAACCGAGAAATGGTAGAGTTAGAGACTTTAGAAATTGCTGATTTTAAATTTGTTAAAACACTAATTCGGAAGCATTATAAAAAAACAGAAAGCGCTTTAGCGAAAAGCATTTTGGATAAATGGGATGAAGTGAAAACGGACTTTGTGAAAGTAATGCCCGTCGATTATAAACGAGTTTTGCAAGAGAAAAACACAGAGGATTCTTCCCCTGAACTTGTATTGCAGACACAATAATGTAGGGGCGTACCCTTGTGGTCGCCCAATGATTTGATTTTCAGCATATTGGGCGACCACAAGGGTGCGCCCCTACGAAAAAAATCAAATACTGACCGTCGGCAGATTTGAAAAACGAATTTAAAAAACTGGTTGTGCGCCCCGTCCACCGTGCGCCGTCAACCGTCAACCGTATAAAAAATGGCAGACCCACAAGGATTTTTAAAATATACCCGTGAAACCCCAACTTCGCGTGACCCGAAGAAACGCCTTAAAGACTACAAGGAAATTTACGAGGAATTTGATACTGAAAAAACGGTAAATCAAGCTGCGCGGTGCATGGATTGTGGTGTTCCGTTTTGTCATCAGGGGTGTCCGTTGGGAAATATTATCCCAGAATTCAACGATGCCGTATATGAAGATGATTGGAAACAGGCGTATCATATTTTAACGACGACTAATAATTTTCCCGAGTTTACGGGACGCATTTGTCCTGCGCCTTGTGAAGCTGCTTGCGTATTAGGTATCAACCAACCCGCCGTGGCGATTGAGCATATTGAAAAAAGCATTGCGGAAGTTGCGTTTGAAAAAGGCTATGCGCGACCCACGCCGCCGTTGATGCGTACGGGGAAGCGAGTGGCGATTGTCGGTAGTGGACCCGCAGGTTTGGCAGCGGCAGTACAGTTGAATAAGGCGGGGCATTTTGTGACGGTATTAGAGCGGACGGATAAAATCGGTGGGTTATTGCGCTATGGCATTCCTGATTTTAAGTTGGAAAAATGGACGATAGACCGTAGGGTGGCCTTGATGGAAGCGGAGGGTGTGCGTTTTCGAACCAATTCAAATGTAGGTGAAAATGTGAGCGTTGAAATGTTGAAAAACAACTTTGAAGCGATTCTCTTGTGTGGTGGTTCGACGATTCCGCGTAATTTAGATATTGCAGGTCGAGAGTTAAAAGGCGTACATTTCGCGATGGAATTTTTAGAACAACAGAATCGTCGAGTTGCAGGAGAAGAGATTCCTGTCAAAGAGTCTTTGTTAGCAACCCACAAGGATGTGATTGTGATTGGTGGCGGTGATACGGGTTCAGATTGTGTCGGCACCTCCAATCGGCAGGAGGCAAAATCGGTGACGCAAGTTGAAATTTTAGCGAAACCTGCCTTGGAACGCGACATGGATACTTGGCCAAATTGGCCGATGACCTTGCGCACCTCTTCTTCCCATGACGAAGGTTGTGAACGCAATTGGGCAATCAATACCAAAGCATTTATTGGAGATAAAAAAGGCAATTTGAAGGCTTTACAAATCGTCGAAATTGAATGGACAAAAGACGAGCAAACGGGGCGTTTTTCTTTTCAGGAAATAGCAGGGACGGAACAGGAAATCCCTTGTCAATTGGCTTTATTGGCAGCTGGATTTGTGCATCCGCAAAAAGCAGGTTTGTTGGAACAATTAGAGGTTGAATTGGATGGTCGTGGCAACGTTTTGGCAGAAAATTATCAAACGTCGGTGGAGAAAGTTTTTACCGCAGGCGACATGCGACGTGGACAATCGTTGGTGGTTTGGGCAATTTCGGAAGGTCGGGAGGCTGCGAAAGCGGTTGATAAATTTTTGGTGGGTGAATCGTTTTTGGAAGGGAAAGTGGATTCTAAATTGGTGTTGGAAATGTAAGTTGGTAGGAAGTTTTCTAATCAGAACAGATAGGACACGGATTAAATGGATTTTCGTAGGTCTAATGCTCTTTTATGAATAGGAAACGGAGATGTATTAATCTTTTGTTACCAAAATTTAGGTAAAATCGCATTCGGCACTTTTTTAATATACGCAGCATATTTTGGATTCTTAGACTGCTTCTTTTTTAAAAATGGAATACCCGAAACCTTCAACAAAAGAACCGTAATCGTCAACGGACTAATGATAAATAGATACCAAATTCCATATTCTATTGTAAAAATATAAATACCCCACCAAACGAGCATTTCACCAAAGTAATTGGGGTGGCGGGCGTATTTCCAAAGCCCTGATTGCATAAATTTACCTTTGTTTTTAGACTTCGATTTAAACTGTTTGAGTTGAAAATCGGCAATGCTTTCCCAGAGAAAACCAATGACAAAAATAGTCATTCCCAAATGCGAAAATACAGGGGAAATAATCATTTTTTCATCAGGCTGCTGCATCAAAACTAAGGAAATGATATACATAAGGATTCCCTGCAAAATAAACACTCGAAAATAGGAATTAACCATAAAATTCCCTTTCCAATTTTCGCGCATTTCTTGGTATCGCCAATCTTCGCCTTCCGACCAATTTCTAAAAAATAGATGAAATCCTAAACGCACTCCCCACAAGGTCACCATCACTATCAACGCTGTGGAATATTGGTGTGGATAATAGCAGTATTGCCACCAAGCGACGACGACAAAGCCCAATCCCCAAGCAATATCAACGATGCTGTTGTCTTGTTTTATCATCGCAATGATGAACCAGAGCGTTACATAAATCCAGATAATAATTGCCGAATCAAGATAAGGATTGAACATAAAAGAGGTCTTAATTTTAAAAAATCCTTTCAAAGTTTGTTAAAAACATTGAAATTAATTCGGTATTGATTTCGCATTCCCAACTAACCGTTCACCACTAATCACTTACGTATCTGCCACTTCCTAATTTCCTCCAACGCATACACCTCATCTCGCCACCCCAACAATTCCATTTCCCCTGGTCCTTTATAATTCAAAAACCAATCTTCAATCATTTTTTTAGCAGCCGATTGTTGCACTGAAAATTCTGTGAAATTATAGGCTTGCATCACCACTTTTGAGCTATCCGCAGGTATCGCAATCAACTTAGTATCCAATTCTCCATTGTCCTTCAAAAGCAGCACGCCAATCGGTTGAATCGCTACAATTGTTCCCGTTGGAACAGCCTCGCCAATCATCAAAATATCGAGCGCATCACCGTCGCCACCACGCGCTTCGTCCATGTGAGTAGAGGGGATAAAACCGTAATTTCCGGGGTAAGGCAAGAAGTTGATGATGCGGGTTTTACCGTTGATTTTGTCATTTTCAAATTCCCCTGTTTCTTTGTTGATTTCAATTTTATGATTGGTGCCAGCGGGAATTTCCACGACCATATTGATGCCTTTAGCCGCGAAAACAGGCAATGCTTGGGTATCTTTGGAAGGTGATTTTTTACAACTAAAAAAGAGTAGTGTTCCGAAAATTAAGAAGGAAAATAGCCATTTCATGGTGTTGAATTTTTTTTGTAAAAAAGATGTGATTATTGCCCAAAATTACGCCAGTTATTGAGATTTACTCTTAAATAGTGTCGTAAATTTAAAACATTTGAGAAATGAAGAATATATTAAGTATAAAAGGGTAAATTAGGTAATAAATCTGCGTTTTTATACGGATTTTTGAAATTTAATATGGCAATTTTTGGGTTTTCGAGAAAAATGCACTTCATTTGTATTTATACAAGAAAACTTACATTTTTTGTAACTACTCAGGTCGCATTGGGGGAGTTTGAGGGCAAGAAGTAGTTGTAAAACCACTTTTTTCCCTAAAGACCCACCTACGCGGCGCAGGGAGGAGGTTTAAGGGAGAGATAAATTGGATTTTTTATAAAAATCCAATTTATCTCTCCCCTAAGCCTCCTCCTCGCGCCGCCGCAGGCGGCGCGGATGTGGTCTTGAGGTCAAAAAGCGGTCTTATGACCACTTTTTGACCTCAAACTCCCACTAAATCGACTTGAGTAGTTATTCCATTTTTAATTTTCAATTTGGTGACGATATTGTAAGTACGTGACGTTATTTATTTGGTTAAAATTTGAAGACAAGATATTTTCGATAGTTTTCTTTTAAAAATCGTTGCATGGTCTGCATCACGGAACTATTTTTAAGAGGAAAATTAGCGGAATAAAGATGTTTTCAAATTACCCAAATAAATAGTGTCACTTAACTTATGTTTTATTTTTTTTGTAAAAAGTTGATTTTTATGAGGTTTAGATGCAATTTTTGAATATGATTGTTTGACTTGTTAGTTGTTTTTAAATGTACTTTTTCTTTGTCTTAGAAACCTTAGGAATGCGAAACAAATAACCTACGACTTTTGATAGGATATTTAGTCCATATTTTCCACTTTAAAAATGTTCATTATATCAACATAAATCACACTTTTAAAGTAAAAACTATGAACGAAATCTCACTCTCAAAAATCGTAGTTTATTCATTTCACATTCCTAAAGATAGAAATTTTCTTGTTTTACTCTATTGTATAAATGTCGCATCTTTTGCATTATTTAATCGGAACAAACTATTTTGCCAAACCGATTACAAAATACCAAATGAAATTTTTAGTATTAATGCGCTAATTTTTTTTGAAGATTACGAAAGTAGAAAGACTGTTAAATAACGTTTTTTCTGCTTTTGTGCCTTATTTTGAAATATGAAATATCATAAATGTGACTTTATTTAAAAAAAAAGTCAAAATAAATTATGGAATATTGTTTCTAAACAACTCTCTATAATAAACCATCAATTATTTTCAGCTTATTCAATCCTAAACTAACGTTCATCTGATAAGAAAACCAAGCATTGATTTCAAAACAACCAGATGATGACAGATTTTTATCTCAATAAAAATATATAAAAATTAGTATTTTTTGAGTTTATCTATTACAATTTTTTAAGAAACCAATTTAGTCCCATTGAAACCTCAATCAAAAAACCAATTTTCTGAAAAAAACTTAACTTTTAAAAAACCAAAAAACGCCATCTAACCAAACTCATACTTAATCATTTGAAAACAACATTTAATTCTATTAAAACCAATTTCCCTGATTAAACCATTTTTCAACCCACCCTTATTTAGCATTTTTGCTCAATTTTTCTGAATGAAACAACCTTAAATGCCTGGTTCCCTATCTTTTTAGAACCGGGCTTTTTTATGCCTAATTGTCATTTTGAAAGTAATCAATACGCTTTTCACTATTTTCAGTAAATATCTAAAATATTATAAGCCAATCAATCGAATGTATTCACAGCCTGAGGAACACGAAAATAATAACTATCGCTTCTTGACAGGATATTTAGTCCTCACTTTGCACTTTAAAAACCTGAAAATATCAACATTTATGCGGTTTTCAAAGCCCAAACTATGAACAAAACCTCTCTCTCAAGAAACGACATCTATTTATTTCGCGTTCCTTAGTTATTGATTTCTCATTCCTAAGTAATAAGTCTATTTACTTTTACTTTGTCATTCATATTTTTCAACTACTTTTGCCCCAAACTGTTAGGGATACAAACCCAGTTCAATATGGCAAATCCTCTGGAAAAAATAAAACAACCAATCAAGCACGAGTTAGCTGAATTCGAGAAACGATTCCGCGAATCCATGCGTAGCCATGTGCCGCTATTGGACAAAATTACTTATTACATTGTGCGTCGAAAGGGTAAGCAAGTAAGACCGATGTTTGTTTTTTTATCGGCGGCAATTTGTGGTGGGACGAACGACTCAAGTTATACGGCAGCTTCATTGATTGAATTAGTGCACACAGCTTCTTTGGTTCATGACGATGTGGTGGATGATTCTAATGAGCGTCGTGGGTTTTTCTCTGTCAATGCACTGTGGAAAAATAAAATTGCGGTTTTAGTAGGTGATTTTTTGTTAACTCAGGGCTTGTCAATTGCTTTAAAAACCCAACAGTTTCAGTTGTTACAAATTATGTCAGATGCCGTGCAGCGAATGTCTGAAGGAGAATTGTTACAAATTGAAAAAGCTCGTCGATTAGACATTAAAGAAGAAACTTACTATGAAATAATTGGCGCGAAAACAGCATCTCTCATTGCGTCTGCTTGTAGCGCAGGAGCAGCATCAGCTACGGAAGACAAAGATATTATTGAAAAAATGCGGATTTTCGGAGAGAAAATTGGTATCGCTTTTCAGATTAGAGATGACTTATTTGATTTTGGAACAGAAGATGTCGGTAAACCCTTGGGGATTGACATCAAGGAGAAAAAAATGACCTTGCCATTAATTTATGCACTCCAAAAATCTTCTCGTAGCCAACGACGGCACATTATCAATCTCATCAAACGCCACAGTGATAAAAAGGAAAAAGTCAAAGAAGTAATTGAGTTTGTCAACCAAAGCGGAGGACTCGAATATGCTACAGAAGTCATGCACCGTTATCGCTCTGAAGCCTTTGAGTTATTGAAAGAGTTTCCAGAATCTGTTGCTCGAAAGTCGCTCGAAGATTTAGTTGTTTTTGTGACGGACAGGAAAAAATAACCATGAAAACACCCATTTCCGCAGTAATCATTACGCACAACGAAGCTGACAATATCGCTCGCTGTTTGCAATCTTTGCAGGGATTGGTAGATGAAATAATTGTTTTAGATGCTTTTAGCGATGACGAAACGGTCGCTTTAGCAAATGCCAACGGTGCTAAAGTTTTACACAAAGAATGGATTGGATATAGCCACAATAAAAATTTCGCAAATGCAGCGGCTAAGCACGATTGGATACTTTCCATAGATGCCGATGAAGCTGTAGATGCTACACTTGCCACAACCTTAAAAAAGCTAACGCTTAATAACAATACGGTATATTCTATCAATCGCCTCACTCGTTTGGGTGATGCTTGGGTATATCATTCTGATTGGTATCCTGATTGGAAAATTCGGTTATTTAATAAAAAAGAGGTTTATTGGCAGGGCGATTTTGTACATGAAACGCTACATATTCCCAAACAATTTCGAATAAGAAAAATAGCAGGTTTACTACTCCATTATTCTTATAAAAACGATATAGACCATTGGCAACGTATTGAAAAATACGCAAATTTAGCAGCACAAGAGTTATTTAAAAAAGGGAAGAAAGCAACCTTATTCAAATTGTGGATTTCTCCGATTGCTCGTTTTATCAAGACGTTTTTTATTAAAAAAGGAATCTTAGATGGAAAAATTGGGTGGAAAATAAGTTGCCGAAATGCTTATTTGGTTCATCAGAAATACCGTATCTTGCAGCAATTATTAAAAAACAAAACACCGCACGAGTAATAATTATAGTATCTAACTCCCTCATGATAATTTGATGCTACTTAATCCGAGATTTTCGAAGAATTAAAAATAAAATTTTGACTGATAACTATCGACATAAAGGGCTTCGGCGAAAGTTAGTGGCAACACTTGCCCAAAAAGGCATTGAATCCAAACGAGTTTTATCTGCGATAGAATTAGTACCCCGTCATTTTTTTCTTGATAAATCTTTTGAAAGCAAAGCCTACGTTGATAAAGCCTTCCCAATTGGCAATGACCAAACGATTAGTCAACCTTTTACAGTCGCTTTTCAATCTCAATTATTAGCAATTAAAAAGCGAGAGAAAGTATTAGAAATCGGTACAGGTTCAGGCTATCAGGCAGCGATATTGGGCGCATTGGGCGCACGGGTTTTTACCATTGAACGCCAAGAGGATTTGTATAAAAAATCAAAAAAATTATTGCACCAGTTGGGCTTCGGCAACATCCGCTGCTACTTCAAAGATGGATACAAAGGACTGCCAGAATTTGCGCCATTTGATAAAATTATAGTGACGGCAGGAGCAACAGAAGTTCCAAAAGCGTTGATAAAACAATTAAAAATCGGTGGTTATTTAGTTATTCCAGTCGGTAAGAAAGTACAAAAGATGCAGCGCATTATCAAAATATCAGAAGACGAACTGCGAACGGAAGAATGGGGCGATTTTAAATTTGTTCCATTTTTGAAAGGAGTCGTAAAATAGATAGAACTATCGTAAAAGGTGAAAAGTTTTTTTCTTCCGTTTCTGGACAAACATCATCATGAATAAGAAAATCATTGCCCATTTATCAAAAGACCTAAAGCTAAAAATGTTGGTAGCCAATGTTGAAGTTCAGCCATTAGCCGAGCGAGGTGATTTATATTCCAGTCTTATCCGTGCTATCGTTGGGCAGCAATTGTCTGTCAAAGCCGCCGCGACGATTTATGGAAGATTCATTGATTTATTTGAAGATGGCTACGCCTATCCAGAAGAAGTGATGGAAATGGATTTGCCTACACTAAGGTCAGTTGGTTTGTCGCGACAAAAATCAGGATACATTCAAAATATTGCTCAATTTTTTACAGAAAATAAGCTGCAAGACAAAGATTGGGCAGCGATGACAGACGATGAAATTATTGATTTTTTGACAGCCATCAAAGGTGTTGGAAAATGGACAGTACAGATGATTCTGATGTTTACGCTGAATCGCGATAATGTTTTTCCAGTGGATGATTTAGGCATTCAAAATGCGATGCGGTCTCTATATGAAATAGAAGAAACAGGGCGTGCTTTTAAAACCAAAATGAAAGAAATATCCTTGCCGTGGCAACCCTATCGCACTCATGCTTGTCGGATGCTTTGGCGATGGAAAGACCAAATTTAATGGCGTATGGCTTTCGCCATAGTATTCATGATATGGGCAATTTTTTAAGTAACAAATAAAATAATTTTTTCTTGCAAATACAATCCAAATTACCCAAAATAGGGTCAAGTATTTTTTCTGTGATGTCAGCGATGGCACGGGAACATCAGGCAATCAACTTGTCTCAAGGCTTCCCGAATTTTGATGGCTCCGATAAACTCAAACGACTGGTTAGCAAGCACATCAAAGCGGGAAAAAATCAGTATGCTCCAATGGCAGGCGTACTTGAGTTACGAGCGCAAATTTCGGATAAATTCAAGCAACTATACGATGTTGAGGTGGATGCGGATACTGAAATAACGGTGACTGCTGGGGCAACCCAAGCTATTTATACCACAATTTCTTCAATGATAAAACCAGGGGATGAAGTCATCCTCGTCGAACCAGCTTACGATAGTTATCGCCCGACAGTAGAACTCAACGGTGGTCGTCCAATTACTTACGAATTAAGTGGTCCTGATTATAAAATTGATTGGGTTCAGTTTCGCAAATTGGTGTCTTTCAAGACTCGGATGATTGTGATTAATACGCCACAAAATCCGATTGGAAAAACGTTTAAGCTGGAAGATTATCAAGAATTGGAAAGAATAACTTCGGGTACAGATATTTTGATTTTGAGTGATGAAGTGTATGAGCATCTGGTTTTTGATGGAGTGGAACATCATTCAATTTTGAAATTTCCTAAACTACGGAAACGTAGCTTCGCGACTTTTTCTTTTGGTAAAACCTACCATAATACAGGTTGGAAAATGGGTTATTGTATTGCACCACCGAACTTGATGAAAGAGTTTCAGAAAGTCCATCAATTCAATGTCTTTTGTGTTAATACCCCGATTCAATATGCGCTGGCAGATTTCATGAAGTTTCCTAAAGAGTATTTAGAGTTACCTGATTTTTATCAAAAAAAGCGGGATTACTTTTTGGAAGCGGTCAAAGGAACAAGTTTGCGACCCATCAAATGTGAGGGTACTTATTTTCAATTATTTAATTATTCTGCGTTGAGTCAGGCGGGCGATATGGACTTTGCAAAGTGGCTGATTACGGAACATGGAGTAGCGACAATTCCAGTATCTGCTTTTTATTCGAGTGGAAAAAATGAGCAAGTCATTCGGGTTTGTTTTGCCAAAACGGAAGAAACGTTAGCGCAAGCAGGAGAAATTCTAAAAAATATTTAAAAACGAGATGTCAGGAGTCAGGGACGAAGTGACAGAACATACAAGCTGAAAGGATAGACAGAGTATAATTTTAATGAAGAGTCGTTCTATTTTGCTTTTTCTGTGCTGATTTCCAAATAATTGCAAGAATGATTAGCTTAAATTATATATTAATATTTTTTGGCATGTGTTTTGCAATTCTCTAAGTAACAAAAACTTTTTCAACACTCTATGTTTTATTAAATTTAACCGATTAATTAACCATTTTTTTTAAGTAGTGAATGGACATACATTCGTGAGAAAACGAATAAACATTCACTCAGTAAGTGTCCCGAAGCGCGCCTAGAATATAGGAAGCTTCGGGATTTTTTTTGCCGTTTTTTAAGAAAAAAAGAAGCTAATTCACCCAACGGCAAATTAACTCCTTCTTAGGAATGCGAAACAAATAACCTACGACTTTTGATAGGATATTTAGTCCATATTTTCCACTTTAAAAATGTT
>ENA-ORXM01004833-ORXM01004833.1-marine-metagenome-genome-assembly--contig:-NODE-4833-length-11365-cov-14.626152_pt1 | contig 11365 bp, 9 predicted proteins | sample MGYA00237867_ERZ511480 | MGnify/ENA primary metagenome ERZ511480 (study PRJEB26309, sample SAMN06266103) | marine metagenome | isolation source: Algal blade | place: United Kingdom:Sidmouth, United... | reverse complement strand
ATTTTGGGGTATTTCAACTCTTGATTTGCATTTTTTGTAAAAATTACGTTTTACAACCCGTGAATATGAGTTATATGACTCAAACCACATAAACCACATAAACCACATAAACCACAAAAACCACTAAGGCATCTGTGTCAAATCAGCTCCTTCATAATCTACTTCTAAACAATCTTGCAATTTCTGCACCATATTTTTAGAACCCATAAATACAGGAGTGCGTTGATGTAGTGATTTGGGCTTGTAATCTAAAATACGGAAACGTCCCGTTGTTGCCTTTCCACCCGCTTGTTCCACGATAAAAGACATCGGGTTAGATTCGTATAAGATACGGAGTTTACCATTAGGCGAATCATCTGAAGTCGGATACATAAAGATACCACCCTTAATCAAATTACGGTGAATATCCGCAACCATCGAACCAATATAACGCATGCTATACGGTTTAGAGCGAGAACGATCCGAATTGATGCAATGATCTATATATTTCTTAACGCCATCAGAAAAATTCCAACGATAGCCATGATTAATAGAGTAGATTTCCCCATCTGGAGGCGTTGTGATATTGGGATGAGACAGACAGAATTCCCCGATAGAAGGATCTAACGTAAAGCCATTGACACCATTACCAGTTGTGTACATCATCATGGTAGAAGAACCATAAATGATATAGCCTGCTGCAACCTGTTCTGTTCCTTTTTGTAGAAAATCCTCTAAAGTACATTTACCAGAAGTAGAGACACGACGATAAATAGAAAAAATCGTTCCTACAGATACATTCACATCAATATTAGAAGAACCATCCAAAGGGTCCATAGCAACGACATATTTTGCATTTTCTGCTCGTTCGCCCTCAAAAGCGACAATATCCTCTAACTCTTCCGAAGCAACCCCTGCACACTGTCCACTGGAGCGCAAAGCATCCATAAACTGCTCATTAGCAAGAATATCCAATTTTTTGACAACTTCCCCATGTACATTTTTTTCAGATGTATTGCCCAAAATATCTACAAGCCCTGCTTTATTAACTTCTCTATGAATAATCTTGGACGCAAAACCTATATCTCGCAAAAGACCAGACAGCTCACCAGAGGCAAAAGAGTATTCAGATTGTTTGAGAATAATAAACTCAGCTAATGTTATAACCTTTGTTTTCATAAAATTATTAATTTTAACCCCATTTTCTAATATTACTTGGCTTTTATTGGTATTGAAGGGAGTTTTTTTATAAGTATCAAGACTTAAAAAGCCAACATTAATTATACAAATTTTAAGCAATTATGTTAGAAATAAAAGAAATAAAGGAATAATGTGCATTTTCGTCATATTTTTAGATAAATGAAAAAAAATATAGTTAATAATTTTTTGCTTAAAGCTCTAATAATCAGTGTTTTAATTCTTTTTTGCAAAATATCAAAGGGGCAAAACTACACTAAGACATTTGAACCATCTGCCTTTAAATCACAGATTTTGAAGCTGTCTCCCACCTTCAATCAAGCCCAATTTTGGCCAGAATTGAGAGGTGGTATTGTGGGTTATGAAACGAGTGTAGGTGCTCGCTATTTATCTGTCAACGTAAATGCAAAATACCATATTTATAACCCTTTTGTAGTAGATACCGCCCGATACATCAAACCAAATTTACAAATACGCTTATGGACGACCCACCTAATGCGCCGTTTTTATATTGCCCCCGAAGTCTCCTATTATGTCACCTTAAATAATTTAGAGTACAACAAAGAACATTGGGCCGTTGGCTTTTTCTTTGGCTATCAAGGGCGCATCATTGAGCGAATTACGTGGGAAGCCGCTTTTGGCATACAACGCACCACCCCCATCGAAAACTTCATACAACCCGTTTTCCTAAAATTTAATATGAATGTCGGATGGGTATTCTTTTAAATTCTAATATCTAAATCTTAAATTCTAAATTTTTTAGGAGCGAAAGGCAAGCCGCTTCGTCGTGACGCTCAGTCCTGCTATCCGTTCTTATGGCAAAGTAGGCTTGGTAAAAGGCAAGAACCACAAAAACTACAGAAACCACAAAAACCACAAAAACTACTTTGCCATACCACTACTATCAGGGCTATTTTAAAAAGACAGAACTTAAATGAACAGCTTATATGGACTTAAATAACTTATATGGTTCAAAGAAAAAAACCATAAGCAAAGGTACAAACCATCCAAAATAGACCCGATAGCATAGCGGGCCCATGCGTTATAATAAAAAACAAACCATTGTCTCCAAAAAAAATGAATAAATGAAAAATAAAAACTATCACATTCGATTAGCAAAACGAGAAGATGCCCCAACATGCCACGATTTAATCATGGAATTGGCAATATTTGAAAAGGCACCCGAAAAAGTAAGCAACACCCTAGCCCAATTCACAGAAGACGGCTTCGGAAAAAAACCGATTTACCACCTTTACGTAGCCGAATGGAACGCAACAAAAGAAGTCGTCGGCATGGCATTATTCGTGATAGGCTACTCGACATGGAAAGGCAAAATGTTGTATCTGGACGACTTGGTCGTACGAGAAGCCTATCGAGGAAACGGAATAGGACGAGCATTGATAGATAAGTTATTTGAGTATGCACAAGAAAACGAAGTCAAAATCGTTAAATGGCAAGTCTTGGACTGGAACGAACCCGCCATCAAATTCTACAAAAAACTCAACATGACCTTAGACGCAGAATGGATTGATTGCAAAATGCAAGAAAAGGGAATTTTAGAGTGGGTGACGAGTGACGAGTGATTGGTGACGAGTGACGGGGGACAAGTGAGAACTGAACCACAAAAACTACAAAAACCACAAAAACCACAAAAACTAAAATAAAAAATGCAAATATTTAAATTTGGTGGCGCATCTGTAAAAGATATAAACGCTATTAAAAACGTAGGAAACATCTTACAAGAATATAAAAACGAAGAACTGATCTTGGTCATTTCAGCAATGGGAAAAGTGACAAATCAATTGGAGAATATTTATGAAGCCTATATCGAACAGCGAGAAGCAGATTTACAAGAACTATTTACAGTCTTTAAAAAGCAACACTTTGCGATTTTAGAAAATTTATTGTCTAATACAATCATCACAAAAATAAATGTACAAGTCGTTTTCGACGAAATGAAAGACCTTTTTTCGTTCAAACCTGTACGCAGTCATACTTTTTTGTACGACCAAATAGTATCGGCAGGAGAGATGTTATCTACAATCATTGTAAGCCACTATTTAAACGAACAAGGCATTGATAATCAGTGGGTAAACGTGAAAAGCTGCATCAAAACCAATAACAATTATCGAGAAGGAATTGTCGATTGGGAATTGACTGAAAAGTGTATTCAAGAAGTTGTGGGAAAACAAACAGAAAAAATTCTCGTAACACAAGGATTTTTGGGTGCAACTCCCGAAAATTTCACAACGACATTGGGACGAGAAGGCTCAGATTATTCAGCAGCGATTTTTGCGTACTGTACGAATGCCAAAAAAATGTCTATCTGGAAAGATGTATTAGGCGTTTTTAATGGCGATCCTCGTTATGTACATGATGTCCAAAAAATCAATCAACTGACTTACCGAGAAGCCAACGAAATGACGTTTTATGGCGCAAAAGTGATTCACCACAAAACGATGCGACCCTTACAAGAAAAAGGAATTTTGTTAGAAGTGCGTTCATTCATAGAGCCGACGCAACAAGGAACGATTATTCGAGCGACCAAAGATGAAAGTGAAGTTTTGCCACCGATTATTGTCATCAAAAGAGATCAAGCCCTGTACCACATTCAGCGAAAAGACAAACAACCGTTGAAAGAATACGATATGGGCGTAATTTATTCCTCATTTGGCAAGCATTTAGTGGAGGCGAATATTTCGAGCAAAACGGCCTATGAATGGCGTGTAGCAGTCGATGATAAAGGCTATAAAACCGACGATTTGTTTGCGGATTTGAAAGCTGAAAATTACGAAACTGCTTTGCAAGAGGGAAGCTATCGAGTGATTACGTTCAAAAATTATTCGACTGATTTCGTCAATAAAAACACAGAAGGAGCGACAATTTATTTGGAACAAAAAGCTGGAGATGCCTTGCATTTATTGGTAGGATAAGCAATTGGATAAATAAAGATTTCGTGAAATACACTGACGTTCCTTAAAACCTATAAATCTACATCAAACAATTCTCAAAATTTTATAGGAGAGAACAGCTCCCCTTTCATCGTGACGCATGCGCCCGCTATCCGTTAATGTAAGGCATCTCCAAGATGCCTTACATTTCCTCACGCAAGAACCGTCAATGGAAGGCATTTCCAAAATGCCTTTCATCTATCCATCAGAACCGAGAAGGCAAGCCAACGCAACTTCCAACCACTACTATCGGGTCTATTTTGGATGGATAGTGCCTTTGCAGGTAGTTTTTTATATGTATTTTAAGAAATTATACCTCAAATAAGACTAAAATAAATCAGTAAATAATAGTGTATAGCAGGAACTTCTGTAACGACGAAGAACTTTACTGTTCTCTCCTAAAAAAGATTAAGAATTCTTACCTTGTTTGATAATTTAAAATTAGATGAATCCAATAAAAATATCCCCAAACTTCCTCTACATCGGCGCATCCAAAGCTGGGTCAAGCTGGATTTTTGAGTGCCTCAAAGAGCATCCTGACGCTTTTGTGCCACCAGCAAAGGACGTGCATTTCTTTCATTTGCATTATGAGAAAGGGGTGGCGTGGTATCAAGGATTTTTTAAAGGGGGGAAGGATAAAAAGGCGGTAGGGGAGTTGTCGCACGACTATTTTTTGTTTGAGGAGGTGGCGGATAAGATAAAGGCGTTGAATCCCGATATGAAATTGTTGGTGAGTTTGCGAGAGCCTGTCGATAAGATGTTGTCGAATTATCATTATGCGAAACGGACGTATTTGAAGGAGGACGTATCGTTTGAAGATTTCTTTTTTCACCACGAGCGATACCAAAAAAATCACTACCAAAATATGCACAAAGAGACAGCGAATTATTACCAAAATTTGCGTCCATTTTATGAGCGTTTTCCTAAAGAAAATATCTTGGTGGTTTTCTTCGATGATTTGAAAACACAACCTGAAAAATTTATTCAAAGCATTTATCAGTTTTTGGAGATTGATGAGGCGTTTGTGCCAAGTGTGTTGCACACCAAAGTAAATCCTCAACAAAAAGCTCGTTTTTCTATCGTCGCACGTTTGGCGTATTCGACGGCATCTGTTTTGCGAGGTTTGGGCTTGGCGAATGTGGTGGGGGCGGTGAAAAGAAATGCTTTTTTTGAAAAAATGCTCTACCAAAAACCAAAGGAAAAAACGTCAGTTTTGGAGGAGGATGTTCGACGAAAAGTGTATGATTATTATGTGGGGGATTATAATAAGTTGAGTGCTTTGATTGGACGGGATTTGCCTTCGGGGTGGTATCTCTTTTAAAAAAAAACAGAACGCCCCCTTTCGCCCTTATCGTTCCTTTCGCCCCTTATTTACAATTCAGGAACAAAGACTTCTTCATTATTGCGTTTAGCCTTTAAGTAAGGATTACGGCCCAATAAAATGAGGGCGATGATTTTTAAAGTGGCTTTTAAATAGGGGAAATTTCCTTTGAGTAAGAACATCAGTGTGTTGCCGACTAAGGACCAAAGTAGCCATAAACGATTGCCGATACTAAAACGGGAATTGGTTTTCATAAAGTAGTGGAGGGCGAGGACTCGGCGGTAGTAGGAGACGTAAAAGGGTAGGCGATTGACAGGGGTTTTGTGGTGGTAGATGGAGGCGTAGGTGAGGATATGAATGCCTGGTTGTTGGGGAAATTGTAGGCTGACGCCATAGTTGTCACCGATGCCATAAGGGTCTAAAACTTCTTCGTAAGGAGCGTTTATGAGCCACTCTTTTTTGGTGATGGATGCGCCCAAACTGTAAATGGAAGTTGTGAAAACGGGCGGTTCAAAATTCGTGTTTACGGGCCAACCTGCTAAGGAATACGTGTTTTTTCGGCTATCGTAGTATTTTTTGATGTGTCTTTTGATCCAACTATTCGTTTCGATATTGTGCAAATTTCCCCATACAGATGTCTGAAAAATATAACACCAAAGCAGGCTTTTAAAGGTCTTTTTGGGGCGTTCTGCAATCCACTTTCCGTCCTTATTTTTCTCCAAAAATAAGCCTGCAACAGAGCCAGCATCGGGATGTTCCAAAAAGTATTTTGCGATGTCGGGAATGTAGGCTTCGGTGACTTGGATGTCGTCGTCACACAAAAAAATATAGTCGCCTTTTGCGATGGAAACGCCTTTGTTGCGTTGGATGCAAACGGATGGACGAGAGTGGACAAGTGATAAAGGAACGTGTGGAATTAGGGCTTTGTAGGTTGCTTCGTCGGGCAATACATCGCTCGAATCGACGATGATAATTTCAGTGAGGGGATAGGGTTGTTGCGCCAACGATTCGAGCAAGCGGACAAGGCTTTCGTGTCGGTGACGGGTGGGGATGACCACACTTATGGAAAGTATTTTTTCAGCACACATATTTTTTTATTTGGAGAGAACGGTGGATTGCTTCGTCGCAAAGCATGGTCTCGCTATCCGCTACTATGCAGCCTCACCAAACCTTTTAGCCAAACGCATAACGCTACTATCGAGTCTATTTTGGATGGTTTCAACGTTCACTAAATGATTTCAAAATAGTTTGTTTTTTAATGTTCCGAAAATTCAACGTACAGGCCATTTAAAATAGCCCTGATAGTAGTGATATGGTGGCGTTTGTGTTGTAGGGGCAGACCCATGTGTCTGCCCGCAGCGCAGGCAAGCCACCATAATAGCGGATAGCAGGCCTGAACGTAACGACGAAGTACCAAACCTTTCGCTCCTAAAAAAAATGAAATTAAATTCCATAAATATTCGCATAAGTCGCCACTGTTTCTTCCACAGAATACAACATAATAGACTCATGTTTTTTCTCTTTTTGCAATAAATGAATCAATGCTAATTCCATCGCATCTTCATCTTCAACGACTTTCCATTGCTCCAAATTTTGAGCGATGCCGACTTTAAAGGAAATGACATGCATGCCTAAAAACAAAGCTTCTAAAAAAACATAACCCTGTGATTCATAGATAGATGTGTGTAAAAGTATTTTGCTGTGTTGCATATAATCCAACACCATTTCTCGACTTAAATGTCCTGCTAAAGTTATATTTTCTTCGACCTCTAAATTACGAATTTGCTGTTTTAAATCCGATTCAAAATTTCCACTTCCAATAATACAAGAGCGAATATTTGGAAATTTATTTTTGAGCCGAGCAATCATTTTTACAAACAGTTGATAGTTTTTAATTGGACCCAAATTCCCTACGCCCAAAATATCAATAGTACGTTCTTGACTTAAACTGATGTTCGCAAAATCGTTGGTATCTAAACCCAATGGAATGACTTTATCGACTTTTCTTTGTGTATTTTTTTCAAAAATATTGGCTTGGAACTCCGACAAACATGTGATTTTAAAACGATTGAAATTAAAAAAAGGTAAGTAGCGATTAGAGGCACGAGCATCTTGGCCAATCATACTTACACAATGCGGTAATTTTTTGAAACGACTCAAAAAATCACCCACAACCGCACATTCTCGCAACCAAAAACTATTGATATAATCGACTTTTTGAATTTTATTGATTTGATTAAAATACGAAAAACACTGTTGCCAATTCCATATTTTAAAAGGTAGTTTTCGGTTTTTTCCACCACAAGCATATACGGTAATATTGTGGCATTTATACGTCTTTTTTTCAAAAGGATAATTGACTGAAATTGCAGAAAAACGAATGTTGGGATAAGCCACAGCCACTGCCTTAAAATACGTCTGTAAATAAGGCAAACAAGACGAATCCGTTTCATCTTTTGGGAATCCTGGCGTCAGTAATAATATGTGCTTATCGTATGGCATAAAGTATAAAACCGTTTTCGAATGTATAAATATTTTCTAACTTAAAATTTTGTTGTAAATAGTCGTAATTTTCCCAAACAGAAGCATCCAATAACTGAGAACGACCCTCTTTTTCATTGAACAGCAAATATGCATTTTGTTCTATTTGGTTAATTTTCTTTCCCCAAAGACTGTGTGCGACATGTGGCGTATAAGTTCGCAAAGGCCCTTCCATCCCCAATGTGTAAATCGTCGTTGGCTCTGGAATTTCTTCTTGGACAATTGCTGTCATTTTTTGTTCTCGCTGATTGTGAACCATCAGCTTTTGCAAGAGAAAACCAAACATGCCCAATTGTAAAATACACAAACTTCCCCACAAAATAGGGCGAATTTTTGGTGCAGGCAATTTATCCAAAATTCTATTAAATGCAGGGAAAAAAAATAGCAAAATAAATGGAAAAGACAAGAGCAAATACCGCACATTTTGAAAAGAAACTCCCCCCAAATAAAAAGCATAAAAAAATGTCATCAAGATGCCAACAACGATTGCTTGTTTTTGAAAATCCTCTTTTCGTACAAAAAACAAAAACGGAATCCCCAACAAAAGATAAGAAGGATGCCACCAATTTTTTAGGACAAACAATAAATTGATGTTTTTGTATTGCGCTTGTGCCAAGTCCATCTCAAATTTTGATTGAAATAAGTGTTTGACTGTCCAAAGCGAAATTCCCTTATCGCCCAAAAAACTAAAAAAATCGCTTTGTCGAACCAGTAATTGCGGTAAAAAAGCCAAGAAAATTGCCACAATCACCAAAGGTAACCATTTAAAATGTCGATATTTGAAAAAGTAAAAAATCGTCAAAAAAGACGGAGTCAACAATAAAGGCGCAGCCAGATAACGAGTCATAAAAGCCGATGCAAAACAAAATATACACATCAACAAAGCAAAGCCAACTGCATGCCGCCAATACAAGACCGCATAGTAGAAACCAGCGACAATAAAGGCCAAACAAAGCATGTCCGTCATCGCCAGCATGGAGGCTTTTAGCACATTGGGCGACAACACAAAAAACAAAAGTGTAAACGGCATAACCCGTTGTTCATAGGTAGGAAAAACCAATTTTAACAAGCCTGAAAAGTAAAAAGTAGCCACTAAAAGCGACAAAATACTCACCAATTGTAAAGAAAAATCGGGACTAAAAACAAAGGAAAAAACCGAGCCAATAAAGGAATAAGTCAAGGGGATTGCCATAAAAAAATCCTGAACCACTACATCCGTTCCATACGACTGATACAACGATTTAGCGACCCTCAAATACTCGTGGCTATCCTGTCCATAATATCCATTAAAGCCCAGCAACCCCTTCACGATTATAAAAATCAAGATTGGTACAGCAAAAAGTAGAATATTTTGGTTTTTTTTTAACATCTTTGAGCGTTCATAAAAGCAAATTTAGAGATATTTCTCGAATCCCTGACTAAAATGGAAGAAAACACGCCAAGACTGACCATCATTATCCCTGCTTACAACGAAGCGGAGTCTTTAGCGATTTTTCTCCCCAAAGCCATCGCCCACTGTCAAGCCCAAAATTACCACCTCATTGTCACCAACGATGGTTCATCCGACAACACCCGTCAAATCATCACCAACTTCTTCCAAAATACGACTTTCACCCTGATCCACCACAAAGTCAATAAAGGTTATGGCGGAGCAATAAAATCGGGAATCAACGCCACCGAAACGCCCTATCTCATCACGATTGATGCCGATGGACAACACCGTTTAGAAGACGTAGATGCGCTCTTTCAAGAAAGCCAAAAAAACGATGCAGACCTCCTCATCGGCAGCCGTCAACATGCCGAAAAAAGCAGCCCGTATCGTCAATTAGGCAAATGGATTATCCGCAACACCGCCAAAATATTGCTGCCCTTACCAATTTACGACCTCAATTCGGGAATGAAATTATACGACACAAAATTAGCCAAAAAATACCTCAAACTCTGTCCTGACTCCATGGCATTTAGCGACACCATCGCCCTTGTTTTCGTCAGCCAACGCCACCTTGTCTTAGAGCATCCCATCAAAATCAACGAGCGTATGGGTGGCACAAGCACTATCTCCACCATGACCGCTTTTGAAACTATCAAACAAATCCTAAACATCGTCATTTTATTCAATCCCATGCGGGTTTTTTTTCCAATGGCCGTTTTTTTCATCGTTATCAGCCTATTGTGGAGCATCCGTTTTTTACTCATGAAACGAGGTCTAAGCGTAGGCGCAATGTTAGGCATCACTACAGGACTCATCTTCTTTTTCTTAGGACTCATTGCAGAACAACTTTCCATCATTCGCAAAAATTTATAAGCATGATTTTTAGAATAATTTTAAGGAGAGAACGGTTTATCTTTCATCGCAACGGCAAGTCCTGCTATCCGTTAATGGATGGCATTTCTAAGATGCCTTTCATTTTTCGCAATACGTTCTGCGAAAAGCCAACACGCCGCCAACGCTCCCTCCAACCACTACTATCAGGTCTATTTTGGATGGACAGTTCCACTGCACTAAGGTTTTGAATCACGGATTTATATGGATTGCAAAGATTCGCATTTAGTTCATTCCTGAATCAATCTCCATAAAAACAAACATGCTCAATCAAAACTACGGCACGAAGAACCACAGCACAACGGCACAAAGAACCAATAACTAAAACAACCACAAAAACTACAAAAACCACATAAACTAAACATGCTCTTCCTACTGCTAAAATACAGCTACATCGCCATACTATCCTTTATCTACGGAATCGGAGCTATCGAAGCACTCCAAAAAGTATTCCCAATAAAGGAAAAAAGCAGCTTATCTATCCCTTTAACCATGATAGTAGGCATAGCGGTGATAACCTGTATTGTCTCATGGCTATCGTTCATCATTCCGATTGCAGGAACAGCGAATTTATTCGTTTTAATGCTTGGCGGAATTATCGGATGGAGATACTCAACGGAAATATACAATCAGATTCAGGAGGCAAGAAAAGGAATCTCAAAAGTAAGTTGGTGGCAAAAAAGTATTTTTCTTTATGGTGTATTATATATCCTATTCCTCTCCGTACAACAGACGGTTAGTATGGACGAAGGAACGTACCATGCTCAATCTATCCTATGGTCAGAAACCTATCCCATCGTCAAAGGCTTATCGAATCCCCTTACTAAATTAGGCTTTAACAATCATTGGCATTTGACGAGTGCTTTGTTTAATTGGTCGTTTTGGACGGGACAAGAATCGAATCAAATTAATGGCGTTTTTTATTTAATGATGTTGGCTTTTTGTTTGCAAGGTTTTGGGGATTCGCTCCCTAAGTTTGGGCGTTTGTTGCGCTTGGGCTTGTTGGTTTTGATGCATTATTCGCCCTTGCATGTTTTTCATATTATTGCGCCG
>ENA-ORXM01004832-ORXM01004832.1-marine-metagenome-genome-assembly--contig:-NODE-4832-length-11366-cov-2.731243_pt1 | contig 11366 bp, 11 predicted proteins | sample MGYA00237867_ERZ511480 | MGnify/ENA primary metagenome ERZ511480 (study PRJEB26309, sample SAMN06266103) | marine metagenome | isolation source: Algal blade | place: United Kingdom:Sidmouth, United... | reverse complement strand
TAGCGGCCCATGGCTCACCGGCATGATCTATGGCCGGGGCCTCGCGACCATCCCGCCGCAGAGCCGCCGCCACCGATGCCTCTCCTCCGAGAGCCATCTCCATCGCCTGTGCGGCATCGCCGTAGAGACGGGCGCGTTCGATCGAGCGCGTCTGAACCGAGGTCATGGTCACGAGAACGGCGCTGCACAGCGCAATCACCGCCAGGACATTGACCAGAACCGTGCCTTCCTCCCGGTCCCTCACGGCATCGCTCCACGCGGGAGCCTGACGACCCGTCGCAGCCGCCCTCCCGGCAGCGCAGGGGTGCCGTCGAGGGCGAGGTCTATCTCGACGGCATCGGGCAGGGCCGGAGTTCCGTTATCCGGCGAAGGCCAGTCGTCGCGCCATCCGGTTTCCTTGCTGTAGAACCGCCAGCGTGCGCCTTCTACGCCCGAGAGCAGCCGTTGAAAGGTCGGGGGCGACAGAGCAGGATGGACCCGGCGGATCAGGGTGCCGTCATCCGCGCGATAGGCGATCTCCATCGCGTCGCCCCGTTCCGTATCGTCCCGGCCGAACGAAACCGCCACCCCGTCGAAGACCACCGCCCCGCTCCCGGCCTGCTCGAAATCCAGTCGCAGCAGATGCAGGGCGCGCTCCACGTCGCCGAGCCGTTCGAGCCGCCCCTGGGTCCGGTCGCGTACCGTCAGCACGGAATCGATGATGGCGAACCCTGCAATACCGATCAGGGCGAACAGCGACAGCGACACCAGTACCTCCACCAGCGTCAGGCCACTGTCTCCCTGTCGGGTGCTCATTAAGAGCCTGTGCTCCGTGCGACATCGCCCGCCCGGATGGTCAGGATGCCGAGTTCTCGCTCGCACAGCCCCGTTTCGTACAGGCGACAGGGGCCGACGACGCCGTCGAACCCTTCGGCCCGGTGCAGCACGTCGCGCAGCGGTGCCGGGCTGCTTCCCGCCGTTGCCGCAAGGCGCACGGCGTCGAAGGCCAGTGCCGCCAGCAGACCCGGCCCCTCGCCATAAGCCTGCGCAAAGGTCGAGAACCCCTCCGGTTCCGGCGTGGCGAACACCGCCCCCTCCAGCGCCGCATCCCATGGCGGCCCGTCGCGCAGCCACTGTACGGTGCCGAGCATCTGCGCGTTCGTCGCCTTGCGCACCGATGCGGCGACCGACCCGAGACCACCCCCGAAATGCGCGATCGCCACGGCATCGGGCGGCGGCGACAATGCTGCGAGCCGGACTTCCAGCTCCCGCGATCCGGTTGCGGCGCGCAGCACGCCCGACAGCCGCAACCCGGCCCTCGGGGTCAGCGTCTCCACCGCTTCCGCCATCGCATCGCCATAGGCGCCGGGCGGCACCACGGCCACCAGCGAGGACAGGTTCTCGTCGCGGGCATGGGTCAGCACGGCGGCGACCGACTGCACCGGCGTCACGCCGAAGACGTAGGCACCGGTACCCAGAAGGGCCGGGTCGTTCGAGAACCCGATCACCGGAACCGCTCCGGCCACGGCCACCGTCGCGCGCACTTCGTCCGCCGTCACCGGGCCGAGGATCAGGCGCGCGCCTGCCGCGATCGCCGCCGTGGCCTCCCGCCCGGCTCGGGCCGGATCACCCCCCGTATCGCGAATGTCGAGCGTCACGCCTCCGCCGGTCGCGGAGGATTGCGCCAGACCCGCCGCCCGGCGCATACTGCCCCCCACCTCCGCCAACGGGCCGGAGAGCGGCAACAGGAGCGCGACGGGAAAGGCCGGGGCAACGGTTTCGCCCACCGAGGCCGCCCCGCCGCCGGTCGAGGCACAACCCGAAAGGACGGCTACGGATGCCAGTATCGAGGCGAGAGCGCCCCGCCGGTCGAGGCGCGGGAAAGCTGATCGGTCGGGGGCTGTTGCTTCTGGTCTTCGGCGCATCGGTCTATTCGCTTTCGCTTCTGGCGACCGCGCCTGCGCGCATGGTCGAGAGGTATGCGGAAATGCCGCCCCAGGTCGAGGCGCTCGGCGGGACGATCTGGAACGGTTCTGCCTTGATTTCGGGAGGGCACAGGCTGGAATGGCGGGTCGACCGCGCCGGGTCGCTGGCTGCGTTGGCTCCGCATTTCGATCTGTCGCTGCAGGGTCCGGGAACCCGCATCACGGCGCAGGGCGAAGTCTTGCCAAGCGGTGCGGGGGGCACGCTGACCGACGTGAACGGGCGGGCATCGTGGCCCCTCGCCGCCGCCTTTGCCACCGACGCCCCGCGTCTTGCCTGCGATGGCGTGGCCAGCCTCGATCTTGCGCGCGTCGTCGTGCAGCGGAACCGCATCGGGGCCTCGGGGATCATGCGCAGCACGGCAGGATCATGCATCCAGCTCGACCATCCCGACCGGGCGGCGATCCCGACCCCGCCCCTCCTCGCCCGTGCCACGATGGACGGCGATACCTCCCGCGCGCTGCTCACTTCGGCGGATGACCCCGACACCGTGCTTGCCGAAGCCACGCTCGCGGATGCCCGCCAGCTTGCCCTGACGGTGTATCCGGCAGGCGCGCGGCTGGTGCCGGGCCTGCCGACCTCCGGCCCGATCTCGCTGGAGATGGAACTGCCCCCGCTCACAGCGCGCCCCCGGCGAGATCGTTGAGGCCGACGATGGGCAGCAGGATCGAGATCACCATCAGCATCACGATCCCCCCCATCAGCAACAGCACTCCCGGCTCGACCAGCGACACCAGCGTCGTGACCAGCGCATCGAGTTCGCGCTGCTGATCGGCGGCGGCCCGTTCCAGCACCGGCCCCAGCCGCCGCCCCGCCTCGCCGCTCGCGATCATCGCGGTCAGCATCGGCGGGAACACATCGGCCCCGGCGACGGCGTGGCGCAGGCTCGTCCCCTCCCGCACCCGCGTGGCGACCTCCCCGATCCGGGCGCGCATGAAGCGGTTCGGCGTCGCCCGCGCGGCCGTGTCCAGCGCCTCCACCAGCGGCACGCCGCTATTGACCAGCGTAGCCAGCGTCCCGGCGAATTGCGCGCTGTTCGATTGCCGCACGAAGGTCCGGATGACCGGCACCCGCAGCTTCGCACGGTCGAAGGCGAGGCGGTTCTGCGCCCCCGACACCCAGGCACGAAAAGCCAACCCGCCGCCCAGCAGAGCGACGAGGACGACCCAACCCCAGTTCGTGATGAAGGCACTGGTGGCGATCAGGCCGCGCGTCGGCAAGGGCAGGTCGCCGCCGCGCGCCTCGAACACCCGCACGATGTCCGGCACGACGTAGATCAACAGCATGATGACGATGCCGGTGGAAACGACGGCCAGCAACGCAGGATAGATCAACGCCAGCGTCGCCGTCTGCCGGTTCTTCTGTCGCGCCTCGACCGAGGCCGCGAGATGGAACAGGACGTCGCTCAACCGCCCTGCCTGCTCCCCGGCGGAAACCGATGCGCGGTAGTATTCGGGGAAGGCGACCGGATGCCCGTCGAGCGCCTGTGCCAGCCCGGCACCCTCCACCACCCGCGACCGGATATCGAGCAGCAGCGCGGCGGTACGCGGTTTCGTCGCCTGTTTTCCGAGGATCGCAAGGGCTTCTTCGATGGACACGCCCGCCCCGATCAGCGTCGAGAGCTGGCGCGTGATCAGCGAGAGCGTCCGTCCGTCGAGAACGCTGCGCCGGAGGCTGCGGGTTTTCGGCTGACCGGCACCGGAGGCCGTCGAGCGGGCCGTGGTCGCCTCCACGGAAACCGGCAGCAACTCGCGCTCGCGCAGCAAACTGCGGGCGACGGCGGCATTGGCGGCTTCGAGCACGCCGCTATGGCTGCGCCCTGACCCGTCCACGGCGCTGTACTCGAAGACCGCCATCAGTCGTCCCGCGCCACCCGCGCGGCCTCCCCGATGCTCGTGACCCCGGCCTTCACCTTGGCGATGGCATCGTCGAGCAGGGAGGGTCCGGCGGCACGCACGGCGGCGGTCAGGTCCGCCTCGCCCGCTCCCTCATGGATCAGCCGCTCCAGCCGCCCGTCCACGGCGATCACCTCGTAGACTGCCGTGCGCCCGCGATATCCCTGCCCCGCGCACTCGTCACAGCCCGCCGCGCGCCAGACCGCCGTGCCAGGCTTCAGTGCCCCGCCGAGCAAGGCGGCATCCGCCGCGCTGGCCGCATCGGCCCGGCGACAGCTTTCGCACAGCCGCCGCACCAGCCGTTGCGCGACCAGACCGCTCAGCATCGGCGCGAGCAGGAAGCGTTCGACGCCCATGTCGAACAGGCGCGTGACGGCCCCGATCGCGCTGTTCGTATGCAGGGTCGAGAGCATCAGATGCCCGGTCATGCTGGCCTGCACGGCGATCTTCGCCGTCTCGGTATCGCGGATTTCCCCGACCATGATGACATCGGGGTCCTGCCGCAGGATCGCCCGCAGCCCCCGCGCAAACGTCAGGTCGGTACGCGAATCCACCTGGGTTTGCGCGATTCCGGGCAGGGCGTATTCGATGGGATCTTCCACCGTCATGATATTGCGCTGGCGGTCATCGAGGTGGCTGAGCGCGCCGTAGAGCGTCGTGGTCTTGCCCGATCCGGTCGGCCCCGTGACCAGCACGATGCCGTTCGGACGGTCCAGAACCCGCAGAAACGCTGCATGGTCGCGCTCGGTCATCCCGATCCGGTCGAGGCCGAGCAGGGCCGCGCTGCGGTCGAGCAGGCGCATCACCACCCGTTCGCCATATTGCGAGGGCAGGGTCGAGACGCGCACGTCGAGGTCATGCCCCCCGATCCGCAGCGACACCCGCCCGTCCTGCGGCAGGCGCTTTTCCGCAATATCCAGACGCGCCATCACCTTGATCCGGCTCACTAAAAGCGGCGCGAGCGCCCGCTTGGGACGCAGGGTATCGCGCAGAACCCCATCGACCCGAAAGCGCACCGACAGGTCCTTTTCGGAGGATTCGATATGGATATCCGACGCCCCCTCCCGCACCGCCTGAAGCAGCAACGCATTGATCAGCCGCACCACCGGTGCGTCGTCGCGGGAGTCCAGCAGGTCGTCCACTTCCGCCGCAGAGTCCGCGAGGGATGCAAGGTCGGCATTGGAGTCCGCATCGGCGGCGGCTTCGGATGCATCGGACGCCCTGTCGCCGTAGGATCGGTCGATCAGCGCATCGAAGACCGACTTATCCATCCGCGTAAAGACGATTTCACCCCCCACGACCCGTTGAACTTCCAGAATCGTATCGACGGTCAGCCCGTCCCGATGGCGACACACGACCGCGCCCTCCTCGCCATGCAGCAGCACGCCATGGCGGCGCGCGAAACCGTAGGGCAAGGCGAGGGGCATCTGCATCGGCTCGGGTCTCTCATCTTCCAAGGGTCATGCGGGCGGCGACGATGCCCGGTTCGGGACGGCGTTCGATCTCGATGGCGGCGACCCGCACGGCATGGTCCGTCTGCAGATCGGCCAGCCATCCGAGCAGCACATCGAAATCGGTCTCTTCGAGGGATACGCGCGCCCCCCCCTCTTCGGGTTCAAGCCTGCGGATAGAAAGTCCCCGGTCGCGGGCGGTTTCGGCCACCACCGCCGTCAGGTTCTCCACCGCGACGGGCAGGGCGGGCAACCCCTCCTCCCGCCACGGGGCAAGCTGCGCAGCGAGGCGATCCGTCCGTTCGATGCCCCCGAGCGCCTGCGCGCGCGCCCGTGCCATCGGTTCCCAGAACAGCGAATATCCGGCGGCCAGCCCCCCGGCGAGGACCATGAGCAGGATCAGCATCCGCTCCCGCGCACTGAGACGACTGAGCGCGCTCATCGCCCTCTTACCCGCATCCGGGCCTCCGTCGCGCCGTCGGCCGAGGTCGCCGTGCCCGGTTCCGGCGACAGCCCTGCCTCCGCCAGCACCGCTTCGGCCCGCTGCAGCGCCGGAAGATCGGTCAGCACCAGATCGAGGTCGAGCGCCCCGGACGCATCGTCATAGGCCAGCGAGGCCACGGAAACGCTGTCCTCCAGCCCGGCCAGCGCCGCCGAGGCCCGCGCCAGCGTTTCCAGAAAACCGGGCCGCGCCCCCTCCGGTCCGGCCTGTCGCAGCCGCCGCACGGCCTCGTCCGCCGTCACCCCCGCCGGAGCCACCTCCGTCAGAAGCCGGTCGAGATCGGCCCGTCGCTCCCGCTCGGTCGTCTCCAGCGCGCGCAGTTCCGCCGTTCCGATTGCGCCATGGGCCAGCGCCCCCAGCGCCACCGCGACCGCTGCGGCCCGCGCCCATCCCCACGCTTCGGCGCCTTCGGCACCCGCCGCGTCGGAGGGCGCGAAATCCAGCCCTGCAAACCGCGTGTCGGGCCGTCCCTGCTGCGCCCGGCGCACCACCTGCGCGCCCTCCACACCTTCGAGATCGTCCCCGCTGGCCAGCAGCGCAGGCTCGCCCCCCGCCTGCCAGACCAGGGCGAAGGTCCGGGGATCGCAGGCAAAGCCCGTCCCGTCCCTGCGCCGCACCAGCACACGGTCCTCCTTGCGCCAGACCGTCCAGGTCAGCGCATCGGGCGGCACCGGCAGCATCAGGTAGTCCGGCACCAGCCGCGCCCCGCGCAAACCCGCTTCCGCCATCGCCGCCCGCCATGTGGCGAGCCGCTCCCGATCCGCCACCGCGACGATATACCGGTCCTGCCCCCCGGACTCCCCGAGCGTTACCCCCACCCCGTCGAGCGGGGCAGCAAGGGCTTCCTCCACCGCGAACCGTGCGGCCGCACGACGCTTCGCCGCCGAGCGCACCGGCAGATCGACCGTCATCGTGCGGATATGTTCTCCGGGAGCCAGCACCACGGGACTGCGCGATCGCAATCGGGCGCGATGCAGACCCGCGCGCCACAAGGCCCCCTCCCGACCGGGGCGAGCCTTCGGATCGCGGCTCCCGTTATCGGACGGAGACTTATTTAGCACTTTGTGAAACCTCTCTTCCGGTCTACCCGTTTACTATAAGTGTACCGGAATGGAATGGGAAGGTGGGGATAACGTGGCGCAGATGCGGCGGAACGCAAGGCGAAATCCGAAACGGCGCGACGGCACGGCGGGTGTCACCCTGATCGAGATGATGGTGGTGCTCGTCATCATCGCCATCGTGGCGGTGATGATCGTCCCGCGCGTCATCGGTCGTCCCGACGAGGCGCGCGTGACCGTGGCCGCGACCGATATCCGTGCCATCTCCAGCGCGCTGGAGATGTACCGGCTCGACAACCGCGCCTATCCCACGACCCCGCAGGGCCTCGCCGCCCTCGTGGATCGCCCCGTCGCCCCGCCATCGCCGTCGAACTGGCACGAGGGCGGCTATCTCGATGCCCTCCCGACCGACCCATGGGGCAATGCCTACCTCTATCGCATTCAGGACGGCCGCTTCGAACTGCGCTCCCTCGGGGCCGACGGCAAACCCGGCGGCGACGGCGTGAACGCCGACATCTCCAACCGCGCAGACGACAAGTGAGACAGCGTGACGCCCTCGTTCGCGCCGTTTCCCTACACCGGGCCCCACCCCCGGCCCCTCCCCGCGAAGAGGCGGGGAGGGGAGCAAAATCGGCGCAGCCAGTACGATACGACTCCCTCCCCGTTTACGGGGGGCACCGCGCAGCGGAGGGCAGGGGTGGGGCGCGCCCAAAGGGCGCGAGCGATGGCACCACGAGGAAATCATCTGCGAACCGCAAGACACGCCACCCCACCTCCGGCCTCACCCTCGTCGAAACCCTCGTCGCCCTCACAATCGTCGCGGCCATCGCCTCCCTCAGCGTCCTCACCCTCTCGCGCTCGGGCGGCTCTGCCGATCCCCGCTCCGAGGCGCTGCGTCTGGCCACCCGGCTCGAAAGCGCCGTCGATGCCGCCCTCACCGCCTCGCGCCGCTTCGTCTTCGAGGCCCGCCCCGAGGGCTATGCCATCCATGCGGCCACGCGGCCCGGAGACGACGCCGCCCCCTTCGCCGCGCGCACCTTCCCCGGCGCGATCCGCATGGCGACGGAAGGCAGCGATACCATCGCCATCGGCGGTACCTTCGCGCAGCCCTTCACGGCCCTGCTGCGCGGCGGCGGCGAGGCATGGACGATCCGCTTCGACGGGCTGGATGCCCGCATCTCCGAAGGCACGGGGGGCGAGACGAATGCGCGGAACTGACGACGGATTCAGCCTCATCGAAGCCATGGTCGCCATGGTGATCCTCGCGGTGGCGGGCATCGCGCTGGTGGGGACGACCGAGGCGCATATCCGCCGCATCGCCGATCTGGAGAACCGCGCCGTCGCCGGATTCGTCGCCCAGAACCGCGCCGCCGAACTCGCCGTGGGGGCCGTCGCACTCGACGAGGACGGCGACGGCATCGCGATGCTCGGCGGCACCTGGCGGGTTCGCCACGAGATCGACGACACCGACGACCCCGTGCTGGCCAGGGTGACGATATCGGTCACGTCGGAGGACGACGGACGGCGCTATGCGCGCTACATCGCCTTCGTGGACCGGGAGGCCGTGCAATGACCCTGCGCGGACTGGCCCTCGCCGCTCTGGTCCTCGCCGTCGTGGGCAGCGTCGCCCATGCCGGAGCGCGTCTGACATGGCACGCTCTGGGCGAGACGGCGGCCCCGGTTTCCGTGCCGCCGAGGCAGGCGACGGCCCCCGAGCCGCCCGATATCGCGCCCATCCTCGATTTCGCGCCCTTCGGCAAGCGGGTCGAGGTCGCCCCCGCCGCCACGCCCGCGCCCCTCTCCGACGCGCCCGTCGATCTCGATGGCCTGCGCCTGACCGGGATCATCCTCGCGGTTCCCGAAAGCGCGTCCTTGGCCATGATCGCGGATCGGGCCGGACCCGTGACCTCCTTCGCCGTCGGCGATATCGTGCGGGACGGTGCGGTTCTCGCATCCGTAGGGCGCGATAACGTCACGCTCGAAACCGGCACGACGACCACGACCCTGCGCTTCGCCAATCCCGAGGATACGCGCCTTTCCGGCATCGCCCGGTTGCGCGCGACGATACCGGCGCAGTTTCGCGGCCCTGCCGGGGGCGATGCGGGTGCCGATGTCGGGACGATGGCCGCCCCGAAGGGTCTCGCCCCCGCCGGATCGACCCCCGATGCCGCCATCGACCATTACCGTCGCCGCATCGCCGACAATCCGCAATCCGTCCTCGACGATCTCGGCGTCCGCCTCGCCGGCGACGGCTATCGGATCGGCCCGGACGCGCCCCGCGCGGTCCTGCGTTCGGGGTTGCGCGCCGGGGATACCGTCACCAGGGTCAACGGCGTCGCGGTCGGCACCGTCGAAGCCGACCGCCGCCTCTTCGAGCAGGTCGCCGCTTCCGGCCATGCGCGTGTCGAAATCCTGCGAAACGGGCGCACCATCGTCCTGTCGTTCCCGTTGAAATGAGGAAGCCCCCCCCGAAATGAAGAAGCCAATGCGTCTTTTCCCGGTTCTCGCGATCCGGCTCGCCACGACGGCGCTGCCCGGCCCCGCCTTCGCTCAGGGAGTCGGAGAAGAACCCAGCTTCATCATCAATCTGCGGGATGCCGAGATCGGCGAACTGGCCGAGCGCGTGTCCGAGATCACCGGACGCACCATCGTCCTCGATCCCGGCGTGCAGGGCAACGTGACGGTCTTCTCCACCGAGCCGCTGGACGGTCCCGGTGTCTGGGCATTGTTCCAGGCGGCCCTGCGCGCGCAGGGTTTCGCCATGATCGGCACCGGCGACCTCTGGCGCATCGTCCCCGAGGCCGAGGCCCGCACCGGCGGCACGCTCGAAGGCACGGCGGCGAGCGGACAGGATTTCGTGACCCGCATCATCACCCTGCGCAATCTCGGGGCCGATGCCGCCGCCACCGCCCTGCGCCCGCTGGTCGATCCCTCGGGAGCCTTGCAGCCGCTCGCCGCCTCCAATGCCATCCTCGTCACCGACGCGGCGGACAACGTCGCGCGGATCGAACGGCTGGCCCGGCGTCTCGACCGGGACCGCACCGGCGCGCTGGAAACCTTCCCCCTGCGCTTCGGCACCGTGGCCCAGGTCGCGCCGACCGTCACCGCCATCACCACCGCCAGCGCGGCAGGGGGCGGACAGGTTGCGCCGCAGATCGCCTTCGATACGCGCTCGAACATCCTCATCGCCCGCGCGGATCCGGCCCAGCTCGACGAAATCCGGCGACTCGTGACCGAACTCGACCGCCCTGCCCCCGCGCCCGACGATCGCTTCGTCACCATCCCGCTCACCTTCGCCGATGCCGCCGAGACGGCAGAGGCGATCCGCGCCATCGTCGGCGACCGCCCCGCCGCGCCCGTCATCGCCACCGACGGCACGGCCATCCCCGCCGCGCCCTCCGCCGGACCCCGCATCTCCTTCGATGCGCGCAGCAATACCCTGCTCGTCCGCGCCGATCCCCAGACCGTCGAAGAGGTCCGCCGCCTCGCCGTACAGCTCGACCAGCCGGTCACGCAGGTCGGCACGACGCTGACCACCATCCCCCTGCGCTTCGGCGATGCCGCCACCGTCGCATCGGCCCTTCAGGGCGTCCTCGCCGCCACCGTCGCCGAAGGGGCCACCCCCGACGCGGCGGCCCCCCGGATCTCCTTCGATCCCCGCAGCAACACCCTCCTCGTCAACGCCGCCCCGGCGGCCATCGAGAAAGTCCGCCGGCTCGTCGCCCAACTCGACCAACCGGGCGCTCGGACAGGCAGCAGCCTGACCACCATCCCGCTGCGTTTCGGCGATGCCGCCACCATCGCGGCGGCCCTTCAGGGCGTCCTCGCCGGTGCCCTCGTCGAAGGGGCCGCGCCCGACGCCGCCGCCCCGCGCGTGGCCTTCGACGAACGCAGCAACACCCTCCTCGTCAGGGCCGATCCCGCCACCACCGCTCAGGTGCAGCAACTCGTCGCCCAGCTCGACCGCGCCGTCACGCAGACCGCCGAGGCCCGCCTCGCCAGCATCCCGCTGCGTTTCGGCAATGCGGCCACCGTCGCGGCGGCGCTCCAGAACATCTTCCCCACCGCCGCCGAGGGCGAAGCCCCCGGCAAAGGCCCGCGCATCGCCTTCGACGAGCAGTCCAACACCCTCCTCGTGCGCGCCGCCCCGGACCGCATTTCCGAAATCAGCACCCTCGCCGAGCGCCTCGACATCCAGCAGGCCGACGACCTCGCCGTCATTCCCCTGCGCTTCGCCGATGCCAACGATCTGGTCTCCGCGCTGGAAGACGTGGCCATCGACCCCAATGCCCCGCCCGGCCAGGGCACCCTGCGCCTGTCCGCCGATGCGCGCGGCAATGCGATCCTCGTGCGCGGCGCGCCCCAGCGCATCGCCGGCATCCGCACCCTCGCCGCCCAGCTCGACCAGCCGGGCGCGGCCCGCATCGTCCCCGTCACGCGCGTCTACCGCCTGCGCCATGCCGATGCCGAGCCGCTCGCCGACATCCTGCGCGAGATC
>ENA-ORXM01004827-ORXM01004827.1-marine-metagenome-genome-assembly--contig:-NODE-4827-length-11377-cov-40.680708_pt1 | contig 11377 bp, 8 predicted proteins | sample MGYA00237867_ERZ511480 | MGnify/ENA primary metagenome ERZ511480 (study PRJEB26309, sample SAMN06266103) | marine metagenome | isolation source: Algal blade | place: United Kingdom:Sidmouth, United... | reverse complement strand
CCGGTCTTGTGCCGGATGCGATCACGCCAGGGCGACGCCTCGAGCACGGCCGTGCTGGCGTCGTCGACCTCGTGTGCGGTCACGCCGGGATAAGCCGTCGCGACGCCAACCGTATTTGCCGCGAGGACCGTCTCGTAGATCGCCGCGTGCGTATCACTGCAGTGATCGACGAAGACTGTGCGCGTGATGTCTGCACAGAATCCGCCATATCGGCCGCCGAAATCGATCAGCAAGGCATCGCCTGCCGAGACAGCGTGATCGTACCGCGCGGAGGCATGCGGCCGGGCCGAATTCTGGCCGCAAGCAACGATCGGCTTGAACGCAAACTCATCGGCACCGTTACCGAACAGCCGCTGCACCAGAATATTCTCGATGGCCTTCTCGCTCATGCCGATACGCATTTCGGCCAGCGTTTCAGAGAGCGCCGTCTCGGTGATGCGGATGGCCTCGCGGAGCGCATCGATCTCGTCGTCGCTCTTGCACAGCCGCAAGGCCGCGATCGCGGCCTGTGCGTCGACGATCTCGAGCGATCCGCCCCGCGCATCGACGCCGCGGCAAAGCGCCTGTTCGACGAACACGCGCATGGCTTGCCCCTCGACCCCGATGCGCCGCACGGACAAGTGCGCGAACAATGCATCGAAGGCGCTCTGGTAGCCTGTCTGATCACGCCAGTCGAAGACCTCACCTTCGAAGCCGATGTCATTGAACGAGGCCAGTTCAAGATTCGGGACAACCGCCGCAGGTGCACCCACGGCGGGAATCACGACCACCAGCGGACGCTCGTTCTGGTGAAATTCGTGCTGATAGAGACGGGCGAAGTTGGCCCCCGGCACCAGCGCGATCGCGTCGAGGGAGGCCTCGCGCGCGATCTGCCGGAACGGCTCGTGGCGGTCGGCGACCGGCATGCTCACCCGTACAGCGCAGCTTCGACCCGAATCGTCCGCCGCAGGCCTACTCGGCTAGCGATACGCCGTAGAAGATGTTGCCGCCGAACGGGTCGATCTTCCAGTCCTGTACTTCGTTGCGAACCGGCTGATAGACGACCGAATGCGCGATCGTCGCCCAGGGCGCCTGCTCCTTGAAGACGACTTGAGCTTGTTCGTAGAGCTTCGTGCGCTCGTCCATGTCCGACACGGTCTTGGCTTCCTGTACCAGTTCGTCGAACGGCTCGTGACACCACTGGGCCCGGTTGCTGCCACCCACCGCATCGCAGCCGAGCAGTACTGCCAGGAAGTTGTCCGGATCGCCGTTGTCACCGGTCCAGCCGAGCAGCACTGCACCGTCGCGGTCTTCAGCCTTCGACCGCTCGAGGTACTCCGCCCAATCGTAGGAGACGATCTCGACGGTAACGCCGGCCTTGGCAAAGTCTTCCTGCATCACTTCCGCCATGCGACGGGCATTCGGGTTGTAGGGGCGTTGTACCGGCATCGCCCAGATCTTCATCTCGAGGTTCTCGACCCCCTCGGCCGCAAGCATTTCCTTCGCTTTCTCGGGATCATAGACATCGTCCACGATTGCATCGTTGTATGACCAGATGGTTGGCGGGATGGGATTCTTGGCCGCCTTGCCCGAGCCCTGGAAGACCGCATCGAGAATGGCCTGCTTGTCGATCGCCATGTTCAGTGCCTTGCGTACATTGACGTTGTCATAGGGCGCCACTTTCGTGTTGTAGGCAAGGTATCCCACGTTCAGACCTTCCTTCTCCATAAGGGTGATGTCGGCCTCGCCGCCCATGGCCTCTAGATCTGCCGGATTGGGGTTCAGCGTGACATGGCACTCTCCGGCCTTCATCTTCTGATAACGCACCGACGCGTCCGGTGTGATCGCGAACACGAGCGCATCGATCGGTGCCTGGCCCGCCCAGTAGTCCTCATGCGCGGCATAGCGTATGACCGCATCCTTCTGATAAGCGACGAACTTGAAGGGGCCGGTGCCGACCGGCTGCTGATTGAGCATTTCCGGCGTGCCGGCCTCAAGCATGGCCATGGCATATTCCTCGGACAGGACAGAGGCGAAATCCATGGCGAGGTTGGCGAGCATGGGCGCTTCCGGCCGGTTCAGCACGAACTTGACGGTCAGGTCGTCGACCTTCTCGACCGAGCTGATCAGATCCGGCATCGACATGCCGTTGAAGTATTCCCAGGTACCACCCGACACCTGGTTGTAGGGATTGTCCTCGAGCCGTTGTCGCTCGAACGAGAAGATCACGTCATCGGCGTTCATGTCGCGCGTTGGCGTGAAGTAATCGGTCGTATGGAACTTGACGCCACTCCTTAGCGTGAAGGTGTACTCCAGACCGTCGTCGGAGACCTCGTAGCTCTCGGCCAACGCCGGCTGGAGGGTGGTCTCGCCGCGCTCGAATTCGACCAGCTTGTTGTAGATCTGGCGTGATGAAGCGTCGAAGGTGGTACCCGCCGTATAGAGCGCAGGGTCAAATCCCTCGGGTGATCCTTCCGAACAGAACACCAGGGTTCCTGCCGCGGCAGCATGGCCGGTGAAGGCAAGCGCAGCCAGGGCACCGAGAACACCGAGACGCCGGGCATGTGAGCGGCATGGCGAACGGGTCGTGGCACAGCTTCTGACCGGAGCGGCAACAGTCCGTCGAACAGATCGATAAAACGTCATGGCAGGCAAGTTCCCTTCGATGCGAGAAATGGCGACAATTCGAGTGTACCGCAGTTGTTCGGGCATGCCCGTCGCGGGTACGGTAGGGTGCGCGGCAAGTGACAAGCCAAGGGATCCGGAGTAGCGATGACATGAGTGACGCGATCGACGCCCTGCGGCAGGTCGAGCTGTTCGAGCACCTCACCGAAGAGCAGCTGCAGCTGCTCGCGAAACAATCCCGTGAGATCGCTTTTCGAAAACACGCCATCTTGATGACCGAGGGCGACGTTGGCGAATCGATGTACGTGATGCTGACCGGCCTGGCGAAGGTCTACGTCAGCGACGAGGACGGCAAGGAGCTCGTGCTCTACGAGCTGGGCCCGGGAGAGGTCATCGGTGATATTGCCCTGCTTGACGATGAACCGCGTTCAGCCTCGGTCGCGACGCTCGAGAAGTCCAGCGCGCTGATGATCGGCAAGGCCGCGTTTCTCGATTGCCTTCGCGAGAGCCCGGAAATGGGCATCAACATCATTCGCTCGCTGACCCGCCGCTTGCGGCGCGCCACCCTCGGCAGCCGGAGCCTGGCGCTCGACAATGTGTATCGACGCCTCGCCGATCGACTTCAGGAGCTGGCTTCCATGGAAGACGAGGTGCCGGTCGTCGACAAGAAGTATTCACACCAGGAACTTGGCAACATGATCGGCGCGTCACGCGAGATGGTCGGGAAGATCATGGCTGAACTGGTCAAGGGCGAATACATCGCCCTGCGCGACGGCCGCATCACGCTGCTCAGGAAGCTACCGAAAAACTGGTAGGAGGGCCTGCGTACATCAGCCTTTCTCCTCTGCAGCGGGTGGTGGCTTGCGACTCTCAGGCGGCCCGTCGCTCTCGAATTCGCGCGTGCTGTTCTCGGCAATCTTCCCGAGCCGTTGATGCGGCAGTTCGACGGCTCCGCTGCGCGGCCGAAAGGCGGTCGTCGGCAACCAGTCCCGGAATTCGTAGCCGTACAAGTCCCAGACGGTGACGAACAGCGCGGCGATGATCGGCCCGATCACGAAGCCCATGAAACCGAACAGCAGTAGCCCGCCAAGCGTACTGAAGAAGATCAGGAGCTCATGCAACTGAGTATCGTTGCCGACAAGTTTCGGTCGGAGCACATTGTCCACCGTACCGACGACCACCGCGCAGAAGGCCGCCACGAGCGTCGCGCTCAGATACTCACCGCCGACGATGAGATAGATCACGGCCGGTACCCAGACGAGGGCCGTACCGATACCGGGCACGACCGACAGCAGCATCATCACGACCGCCCAGAAGAGTGCGCTCGGAATACCGGCGAAATGCAGGGCCAGTCCCGCCAGACCACCTTGCAGGAAACCGATGACCGCCGTGCCCTTGAGCGTCGCCCGCGTCACCGACATGAAGCGCGACAACAGCTTGGTTTCATCCTCATCGTTCAACGGCAGATAATACAACATGTAGTACAGCAGTCGATCGCCATCCATCAGGAAGAAGAACATGGTGTAGAGGACGATCACGCCGCTCAAGAGGGCACTGAAGGTACCGAGCGTGACCGACTGCAGGAAATCCACCAGCCAGCGACTGAAGGCGGCGGCAAGCTCGCCCAGCCGTGCAATCAGGGATTCACGGAAGGGCTCGATCCGGTCGTAGAACGGCAGCGACTCGAACAGCTCGGTCAGCGTGCCGGGCGTGGCGAGCTGCTCCTCGATCCACGGTCGCGACGTCTCGGCAATGTCAAGCGCCTGCGCAACGACGGCGCCGAGCACCAGCGACAGGGGTATGAACACGAACGCGAGCACGGTCAGCAGGGTCAGCGCGGCCGCGAACCCGCGCCGCTCGCCGGTCCAGCCGAGAAAACGCGTGTAGAGGGGTGTGAACAGCGCGGCGAACAGTGCCGCGATGAATATCGCCTGCAGGAAAGGCGCGATGACGCGGAGGAACAACGCCGTGATCAGGATCAGGACGAGGACGAGGACACCGCGATTGACGAGGCGTTGCTGTGACATCTATCGGGTGAGTCGTCGGCGGCAGGTACGAACGAGTCTACCCGACTCGTACCTGCCACTCGACGATGTCCGCTACGTCGGCCGGGCATCCGCAACGGCGCTTGATCCACCGCTATGCCAGCAAGGCATCCGGCGACGCGGCTTGACGAACGCTAGGCGGGCAAGGCGTCCGCAACCGGGCTTGATGTCGTCGAGCCCGCATCGTGCACGCCGGCAAACGACAACAGTTCGGCAATGTTCGTGACACCGGCCCCGTCAGCGGGCGTCCAGTCAGCCGCCTCGTTCAGGATCGACTTCGGATCGGCCTTCAGAAGCCCGATGAAGGTTTCCGCGATGATCGCCGTACCGAGCTCACCCAGCGTGTTACCGGCCTCACGAACCTCGGCCTCCTTCAACACATAGAACCACGCCGGGGTCCGCTCGAGAAAACCACTGCTCGAGAGCAGGTTGTTCAACGCCGCATCATTACCCGATTGAAGTTCGTCGGCAGACAAGGGATCAAAGCCCATCTGCGCGGCCATCGCCTGACCGGTCGGCACCGAGAACAGATAGCCTCTGAGCAGGTTTCGTTGCGCGAGGTGCTTCACTAGGGCCTGCACATCGAACGGCAAGGTGCTGCCCGGTGCGACCTCGTTCGTCATGTTTGAAAGATCGCTTGCCAGGCGAGTATCGATCTTCCGGGCCGACTGTGTCGAGGTATCGACGAAGCGGTCCCACTCGATGACCCAGTTGAACGGCAACGTGGGCGTGCTGCCACCGCCAGGTGTGGGAAAGCCGCCATTGCCGGTGAAACGGAACAACTGCTCGAACTGGCCTCTGAATATCGCACTACTCCCCGGCTGACCAAAGGTCGGATTGAAGTTCCGGTTGAAGTCGTATTCCTGTCGCACCATGGAATGCCCGAAGCGGTAGGCCGCGACCGAGTGCTCGAATGGCATGAAGGGATTGGGACCGCTCGGCTGGTAAAATGCTGGGCCGTTCTCGAGAATCCCGTCGACAATCGAAGCCTTGCCGATCGATTTCAGGAAATCGTTGACGACGATCCACTGATAGTGCCGTCGGGCAAGCGTGTTGGCCTGCTCGTACAGCGCCCTGTCCCCCGTCGGCGCGCTCCCGCAGCCGCCTTGCTGACCGCCCGGACCATCATCGTAGTAGCCCCTGGTGGCAGGCCCCGCCGGTGCATCGAGTGATGGCGGTGCGACACTGCCGGAATCGAGGGCATCCACCAGCTCGTTGTGGAACCGCAGGAAACCGGTATGCAGTTGCGCGACGATCGTGTTCTCGTCGTTTCGCGTATCACCGATGAGGGGTTTCTTGTCTGCATCTCTTGGCAGATCTCGTCTGATGTCGCCGATTGGCGGAATGAACTCGCCCGGTATCGAACCTGTACCGTCATCCACCGTGATCTTGCCGAGCGTCATCTTCGGGCCATCGAACATGCCGATCGACTGGGCCTCGCTCTCCTCCCCTTCTCCGGGGAAAGTCGGACCGTCGCCGTAGACGCAGTCGAGATCGAGGAAGGCACGTCGGCCGTTACTGACACCGCCAATGGCGGCATCGGGCGTTGCCGGGCTGAAATCGTCAGTAATATCCTGCAACCCTGCTTCTGGATCAAAGATCGTGACGGTGATGTCGTGATCGATGAATTGACCGAGATAGGTCTGTACCGGCGCGAGCGTCGAGTCGTCCGCGGGTGCGTCGTTGTCCGCCATCGCGTCACCGAGTGCCTTGAGCTGCTCGCGCGTGCCTGCGGCGTCGTCGGCCGACAGCAGGGAGTCGGCGTCTCGAGCAAGATCCGGAAACATGTAGTTGAAGGGCTGCGAGACATTGATCGCTCGTGTGCGAACAGGTCCTGACACGTCAGAGGCACTCTTGATCATGCCGCCATGCTTGTAGTTAAAGGCCATACCAATTACTCCCGAGGTTGTTTGCGCAGACAGCAATACGTCGAACAGGACGTCTACTGAACGGATACTCAGGCTGCAGTTTCAAACCCTCGATGGCAACCGTTCCAGCCCTGTACTTTAGGCTTGCCATATTGGCGAATGCCGCCGAAAACCCGCAATTTGCACTTGCACTCCGCCACTTACAAGCACAAACCAGACTTTCGTCTGGTTGTCGCGCCTCTGGCGCTGCGCGACCGTATGGCCAGAAGCTGATCAACAGCGCAAACCAGAATGTTCATGGACTTCGCAATCCCCAGAGTCTTAAAGCAAACAGAGGCCGTCGATCAACATGATGCCGACGGCGTATCACGATGGCGGCGCCTGTTCCGACGCAACCGGCTCAGCGACATCGACTTCGATGCCTTGCGGCAATTCGTAGCGAGCATTGAAGCGGAAATCGATCTGCTCGAGACCGATGAGGTTGAGTCTTCATTGCTTGCGACCATTCGCGAAAAACTCAGCGAAATCGGGCGACACCGATCGCTCGAGATCAACTGGAGCACGGTGTATCACGCCGAGAAGCTCATGCTGTCGTTATTCTCCGACGAGCGAACGAACATCGAACTACAACGTCGGATAAACAGCCTGGCCGATGCACAAGCCCCGTTCGTCTCGTTCTATCGAGGCGCCCTGGCAGAATCCGCCGCCCCAGGTAGCGGCGCCCGCCAGCAATCATCGACGAAATTGAAAGAACTGCTGCTGTCGCTCGCGGCAGACACGCAGAATTACAACTGCAAGCGCTTCATCAAGATGCGCTACGCACGACTCGCAATACACAAGGTCGGCACCGTCTTCTTCCTGGCATTTGCCGTTTTCATCGCTGTACTGACCCTTGGGCATTGGGCATAGCGGCCCACGGGATGACCTCATGAACACACCCATCTTCTTTACCGGCTGGATCTACGCCTTCGCGGCCGGCTTGTTCGGTGCCACCTTCTTCATGCTGGTGGAATTGCAACGGAAAATCCCGTTGAGCAGCAGCGCCGAGCTTCGCGACATGTGGACTTTCAAGATGATTGCCCTCCGCTGTGCCGTCGGCATCGGTGCAGCGACGATTCTGTACTTCTTCTTTCAGACAGACTTGCTCGGCGACGGCCTCTGGCCTGAGATCAACAGCATGAAATTCGAAGACCCGATTCGCACCGTCGAGACCGGTATCTTCAAAGGTGCCGAGTTCCGACTTCCACACACGAACACCTCGCTCTTGCTGGTCTGGAGCTTTCTGGCGGGTTACTCGCAAACACTGGTGCCGAATATTCTGGCTCGGACAGTCGGGGAGGCACAGAAGGAGAAGAGCTGACGAATCCTCTCGCATGGCCTTGGTTGCACGTCTCCGGTAGCACCTTTCCGGTCGCACAGGCCTTGTCGCACGCGCTGGGTCGCACCTCCCTGGCATCAGGAGCACCGCTAACCCTCTACTCGCCTCGCCCCTGGCCTGTTACCGCACGCGCTCCGACGCTCGCAGATGCAACAGCGCAAGCATTGATGCAAGCCCGGCCCCGATACCGAGTGCCGACAAGCCACCGACGGCGATGACTCCCGCCCCGAGTCCCGAGCCGAGCGCCGCCCCGACGTAGATGGCCGCGGCGTTCAGAGCCAGCACGACACTCTGCCGATCCGGCGTCTGTGCGACCAGACGGGTCTGCTGCGCAACCATGAAACTCCAGCCACAGGTCGACCAGACAAAGGTCAGCAAGAGGAGCGAGGGATCGGCAAACGGCAGCAGCGAGAACATCGGCAGGAAGACAATCGATGCCGTGCAGGCAAACACCAGGGTTCGATACGGCCCGAAGCGATCGGTCAGGCGCCCGCCGAGCATGTTGCCGATGACCGCACCGATGCCGAACACGAACAACACCAGCGAGACACCATCGCGGCCGTAGCTCATCGACTCAGCCAGGAGCGGCGCGAGGTAGGTGTAGACGATATAGATGGCACCGATGTAGCTCGCCGTGAACAGCACCGAGAACAGGCTGCGCCGGTCAGCCAACGCTGCGGCAAGCGTACCCAGGCCATTGACCTGGAAGGCGAGCTTGCCCGGGACCACCCACAGCACACCGCAGAGCGTGATCAGCGACAGCGCGACGACGATGGCGAAGGCTACAGGCCAACCGAAGGTGTAGCCGATCCAGGCACCCACGGGCACACCGAGCACCTGAGCGAGCGTCAGTCCCAGAAACACCCGCGCCAGCGCCCGGCCCTGCTCCCCGGGAGCACTCGCCGCAATCGCGATCGAGGCGGCTACCGGCGTTACCAGTCCGGCCCCGAGGGCCGTGAATGCCCGTGCGATATCGAGGGCAATGATTGACGGTGCAAGCGCAGATGCAAGCGAACCCGCCGCGAACACCGCGAGCCCGGCAACCAGCACCTGACGCCGCGGCAGCGAACCGCTCGCGGCGACCAGCAAGGGCGAACCGATCGCGTAGGCAATGGCGTAGACCGTCATCGCCTGGCCGGCGGACGCCGCCGTAATGCCGTAACTGTCCGCTATCGGGTTGAGAATGCCGATGACGATGAACGCCCCGAGGCCGATGGCAAAGTTGGCCGCCGAAAGAACGGCAATCAGACGACCGGGTCGTGGCGCGATCGAGGACATCTTCACGGACAAGCCTTGCACGGCGGCGCAGTGTAGGGCCTTTCGGCTACCCTGCCGAGCAGGCTGTCGCATGATCGCCCGTGAGCGCCACGACATCGTCCACCAGAGACGCGCCATCGTGGCAACCCATCGACCACAACACGTTCGGAGATATTCGATGCCCGCACCCCTGAAGCTGGACGCTCTTCGTGCCGCCGTCGACGATGGCAGCATCGACACCATGCTGGCCTGCCAGGTCGACATGCAGGGGCGCTTGATGGGAAAACGCTTCCACGCCGCGCATTTCCTCGAGCACGCGCTCGAGGAAACCCACAGCTGCAACTACCTGCTCGCGACCGATCAGGAAATGGAAACCGTCGAAGGCTATGCCGCGACCAGCTGGCAGGCGGGCTATGGCGACTACACGATGGTGCCGGACCTCGATACCTTGCGCCCCGTCCCGTGGCTTCCGGGTACCGCCATGGTGCTCTGCGATGTGCAGGATCATGCGACTCACGCCGACGTGCCCCATTCGCCCCGTGCCGTTCTCAAGCGGCAGATCGCGCGTCTGGCCGAGCGCGGACTCGTGCCACGCATGGCTACCGAGCTGGAATTCTTCCTGTTCGAACAGAGCTACGAGCGCGCCGCGCGTCGCGACTACCGGAACCTCGAACTCGCCAGTCACTACAACGAGGATTACCACATCTTCCAGACCACCAAGGAGGAAGGCGTCATGCGCCGCATCCGGAACGGTCTGCACCAGGCCGGCATACCGGTCGAGTGTTCGAAGGGCGAGGCGTCAGCCGGGCAGGAGGAGATCAACGTGATGTACGCCGCTGCCCTGGCCACCGCCGACTATCACAGCATCGTCAAGAACGCTTGCAAGGAAATAGCCTGGAGCCAGGGCCGTTCACTCACCTTCATGGCGAAGTGGCACAACGACTCGGCCGGCAGTTCGTCGCACATTCACCAGTCACTGCTCGACGGCAACGGCGACAGCGCCTTCCATGATCCATCGGCCGAGCACGGCATGTCAGCGCTCATGCGTCACTACGTCGCGGGGCTCCTGGCCCACGCAGATGACGTGACCGCGTTTCTCGCCCCCACCATCAATTCCTACAAGCGATTCGTTGCCGGCACCTTCGCACCGACCCGAGCCGTGTGGTCGCTCGACAATCGAACGGCGGGCTATCGTCTGTGCGGCGCGGGCACGAAGAGTGTTCGCATAGAGTGTCGCGTCGGCGGTGCCGACCTGAACCCCTACCTGGCCCTTGCGGCACAACTCGCGGCAGGCCTTGCCGGCATCGACGCCGAACTCGAGCTCGGCGCACCGTTTCGCGGCGATGCCTACGGGGGTCAGGGGAATGAGGGTCACGAGATACCGACGACGCTGCGTGCCGCCACCCGGGCGCTCGACGATTCGGCGATGCTGCGAGAAGCGATGGGCGATGACGTCATCGATCATTACGTGCATGCCGCACGCTGGGAGCAGAGCGCCTTCGACAGTGCCGTGACCGACTGGGAGCGACAGCGCGGCTTCGAACGCGGCTAGGCGAAAAAGGTGACAAGCCGGATCGTCGCGACGACAATGCCTTGTCGCATCACGTCGCAGGATGATTCCCGAGCATGAGCCGCATCCAAAGCATTTCCCCGATCGATGGAAGTGTCTATGTCGAACGCGATTGCGCGACGCGTGCCGACGTACACGCTGCCTGCACGGCCGCGCGACAGGCTCAGCCGGCGTGGGCCGCCACATCGATCGATGAGCGTGCTCGTCATTGCCACGCCTTTGTTGACGCGATGCTTGCGAACAGCGCCGACATCGACGTCGAACTCGCCTGGCAGATGGGCCGACCGGTGCGCTACGCAGGTGGCGAACTGGCAGGATTCGAGGAGCGTGCCCGACACATGATCGCGATCGCCGCCGACGCGCTCGCCGATGTCGACCCAGGCGACAAGCCTGGCTTCACGCGCTTCATCCGGCGCGTGCCGCTCGGCACCGTGTTGACCATCGCCCCCTGGAATTTTCCCTTCCTGACGACCGTCAATTCGGTCGTGCCAGCGTTGATGGCGGGCAACGTCTCGATTCTCAAGCACGCCTCGAATACCTTGCGAGTCGGCGAACGATTCGCTGAAGCCTTCGCTGCTGCCGGCCTGCCCGACGGCGTTTTCCAGCACCTGGTGCTGGATCACGAGCAGGTCGCGGCGCTGATCGGGAGCAGTTC
>ENA-ORXM01004826-ORXM01004826.1-marine-metagenome-genome-assembly--contig:-NODE-4826-length-11378-cov-3.579064_pt1 | contig 11378 bp, 9 predicted proteins | sample MGYA00237867_ERZ511480 | MGnify/ENA primary metagenome ERZ511480 (study PRJEB26309, sample SAMN06266103) | marine metagenome | isolation source: Algal blade | place: United Kingdom:Sidmouth, United... | reverse complement strand
TGAAGCGGGGGCCGGCGCGATCGAAGTAGGGCTCGTGGATGTCGCCGAGACTCTCGCCATCGGTTACGCGGAGGCGCTCGGAAGGGCCGTACATGAACAGCGGGTCGTCGACGAAGTCGCAGCGCAGCCCTTCGTTCGGCAGCGCGAAGTCGCCGCCCGTGTGCGCCGAGGTGCCTTCCCAGTCAGCCCCCGAGTCGAACAGGCAGCCCGACTCGCCGAGCCCGCTCGCACCACTGGCGAGCAGCCGCCCGCCACCGGCCAGGTAGCCGTCGAGACGCCTCTTCAGGGCATCGTCGACGACGATCGCGTCGGGCAGGATCAGCAGGCGGTAGGGGGCGAAGTCGCCGGCGGCGTCGAGCAGGTCGAACGTGTAGCCGCACTCGAGCAATAGCCGCACGGCGCCGTCGTCGCTCGACTGATGGTGTCCCGGCATGTCCGAGTAGAGCGGGCGTTCGATCGCCTCGACCGACAGCACGCCGATCTCGGCGCGGTTGCGCGACTCGCGCACCCACGGCTCGCACGCCTTCACGTGGGCGAAGGCGTGCCCGATCCCCGCGTAGGTCGAGCCGTCCACCGCGCCTGTCGGGTGCAGATGATCGCCGATGCTGCAGCGCGCGCCCTGCGCGAGCATCGCGCCGCACTCGTAGAGCAGCGCGTCGGGTTTCTTGTAGCCACCGACCTCGCCCCACATGTGGTGGAACTTGCCCGTCATGCCGAGATAGTCCATGCCGAGCGGCTCGACGTAGCGGGCGCTGACCGGGAAGTGCTCGTAGCCCCAGTCGCCGGTCGGCAGCGACTCGATCTCGATGTGCGAGAAGTGGCGGCGGTAGACGTCGGCTCGGCCGCGGCGAATGTGTCCGGCGTTGTAGAACACGGGCACACCGGCTCGCGAGGCGATCTTCCCGATGCGCTCGAAGAAGCGCATCGTCGTCGCCTCGGCGAAGCGCTCGCGATGCGCAGCGTCGGTCCAGTCGAGCCCGTCGGCCTCCATGCCCGCCTGCGCCCAGACGCTGACCGAAGGCTTCTGGAAGCAGATGTCCATCCACAGCCCGTCGAGGTTCGGGAAGCGGTCGACGACCTCCTCGATCTGGCGGTAGAGGTACGCGGTGTAGGGGGAGGAGAGATCGAGGAACTTCCAGCCGGCCTCGAGCTCGTTGCCGTGCTGGACGGGACGCGAGTTGTCGGGGGCGACGATGCGCCATTCGGGGTGCTCGCGCGCGGACAGCTCGTCCCAGACGGCCGAGACGTAGATCGGCGTGGCGATGCCCGCACGCTGCAACGCGTCGACCTGTGCCCCGAGGAGATCGAACTCGAGGTGCGGATGCGTCTTTCCGACCGTCGTCGGGTGGTAGGACCAGCCGTGGTGGCACTTGGCGAACAGGTTGACCGCGTCGACGTGCGCCGCGCGGAAGGCGCGGGCGAAGTCATCGGGATCGAAACGGCTGCCGATGCCCGGGATGGTGCCGTCGGTGTGAAAGTCGAGGTGAACCTGGCGATAGCGCATCGAGAGGAGCCTGTTCGGATGGAGGCGTACCGGAGACGGCAGCGCCGCGAAGAGTGGGCGGGCGGGGCGGCGAGGAGGAAGGCGGTGAGCGGTGTCACGTGACCCGGCCCGGCTCGGCGTGAGCGGACGAATCGGCGCGAGTGATCGGATCGTCGGGAGGAGGCTGCAGCGGCACGCGGGGGGATCAGGGGCGGCGCGCGAAGCTGCGCGTCAGACCGTCGCGATCGAACAGGCATAGCGAATCGGCCGAGAAGGCGACGCGTCGGCGCTCGCCCGGTCGCATCGTCTCCTGACGCGGGAGCTGCACGACGACATCGCCTTCGCTCGCGTCGGACTCGCTGCTCACGAGAGTGTCGGCGGTACCGTAGAGCAGTGTCTCGCGGCCGAGGTTCTCGACCACGCGCGCGGTGATCTCGAGCGTCTGCTCGCCCTCGCCGAACGCCTCGGGACGGATGCCGAGCGCGACCGGTTCGCCCGGTTCGAGCGCCGCGCCCCCCGGGGGGATGTCGACGTCCACGCGGAAGCCGAGCGTGCCCAGTGCCGGGTGATCGACGTGGACGCCGACGCCCTCTCGACGAAGGACGACCGCGTCGACGACGTTCATGCGCGGGGAGCCGAGAAAGCCCGCGACGAAGCGGTTGACCGGACGGTGGTAGAGCTCGAGCGGCGCGCCGACCTGCTCGACGCGACCGTCGGAGAGCACGACGATGCGATCGGCCATCGTCATCGCCTCGACCTGATCGTGGGTGACGTAGACCATCGTCGCGTCGAGCTCGTCGTGCAGCCGTCCGAGCTCCACGCGCATGCGCGTGCGCAGGGCCGCGTCGAGGTTCGACAGCGGCTCGTCGAACAGGAACACCTCCGGGGAGCGGGTGATCGCGCGGCCGATCGCCACGCGCTGCTTCTGCCCGCCCGACAGCGCCGCCGGGCGCTTGTCGAGGTGAGTGCCGATGCCGAGGATGCCCGCGGCGCGCTCGATGGCGCGAGTGATCGGTCCCGGCTCCTGGCCGGCCATCTTCAGACCGAAGCCCATGTTGCCGGAGACCGTCATGTGCGGGTACAGCGCGTAGTTCTGGAACACCATCGCCACCCCGCGCTCGGCCGGTTCCGCGCCGGTCACGTCCCGACCGCCGACGCTGACTCGCCCGTGATCGACGCCCTCGAGTCCGGCGATGACCCGCAAGAGCGTCGACTTGCCGCAGCCGGACGGACCCACCAGCACGGTGAACTCGCCGTCGGCGATGCTCAGGTCGATCCCCTTGAGCACTTCGGTGCGGCCGTAGAACTTGCGCACGCCCTCGATGTCGAGACCGCTCATCGTGTTTCTCCCCTCACTTGCCGAGCCCGGCGAGACTGCGCACGAAGTACTTCTGCGCCAGCACGAACACGACGAGCAGCGGCAGCGTGGCGAGCGAGAGCCCGGCCATGACGGCGGGCCAGTCGGATGTGAACTCTCCCTGCAGCTCGAGGATGCCGACCGGCAGCGTCTTCAGTGCCGGACGCGTCAGCATCAGCAGCGCCAGGATGAACTCGTTCCAGATGAACACCGACTGGAAGATCGCCGCGCTCGCGATGGCCGGTCCGGACAGCGGCAGGATCACCCGCGTGAAGGTCTGGAAGCGGTTGCAGCCGTCGAGCCGGGCCGCCTCCTCGAGCTCGCGCGGGAAATCGAGGAAGAAGGCGTAGAACAGGATCACGGTGAACGGGATACCGTAGGCGGCGTAGGGCATGACGAGCGCGAGGCGCGAGTTCAGAAGCCCCGCCGCCGACATCGTCTGGAACACCGGCACCAGCACCGCCTGCACGGGGATGGCGAACCCCGCGACGATCAGGAGGTACACCAGCCGTCCGCCGCGCCCCTCGAGCCGTGTCAGCGCGTAGGCGGCCAGGCCGCTGATCACGACGATGACGACGACCGAGAGGAAGGTGACGAGCAGGGAGTTGGCGATGAAACTGCCGACGCCGACGCCCCAGGCGCGCTCGAAGCTCTCGAACGAGAGGCTCGAGGGCGGCGCGAGCGGCTTCATGAAGATCTCCGCGCGGGTCTTGAACGCGGCGACGAGCATGTAGGCGAGCGGAATCAGCACGATCAGGCTGAACAGCCCGACGAAGCCGTACAGCACGAGGCTCGTCGCCCGGAAGCGCCTGTCGTTCATGCCGCCTCCCCTCTCAGGCGCGCCGCGACACGCGCAGCTGCAGCCAGCCGAGCACGACGGCGATGGCGAGCAGCACGACCGCGATCGTGTCCGCGTAACCCATCCGCGAGAGCGTGAAGCCCTGCTGATAGATGTAGGTGCCGAGCACCTGCGTCGCGTTCGCCGGCCCCCCGCCCGTGGTCACGTAGATCAGGTCGAACACCTTGATGCCGCCGATCGTCGTGATCAGCACCGCGACGATCAGCACGTTCCGGATCGCCGGCAGCGTGATGTACCAGAACGCACGGAGCCCGGTCGCACCGTCGAGCGCGGCGGCCTGGTAGATCTCCTTCGGCACGCCTTGGAGCCCGGCGAGGATCAGCACCATCATGAACCCCGTGTACTGCCAGCAGGCGATGCCGAGCACGACCCAGATAGAGATCGACGGATCACCGAGCCAGCCGAGGCGCGGCGGCGTGAGCCCCAGCGATTTGACCACCGCGTTGAGCGGGCCGACGTTCGGATCGAGGATGATCAGCCAGATGATCCCCACCGCCACGCTCGAGACCACCATCGGGGCGAAGATGATCGTGCGCAGCAGCGTCCCGCCGACGCCGATGCCGCGATCGAGTGCGGCGGCCAGCAGCGTCCCGAACCCGACCTGTAGTATCACCGAGCCGACGACGATGATCAGGTTGTTCTTCAGTGCCGTCCAGAACACCGGATCGGCGACGGCGCGCAGGTAGTTCTCGAACCCGACGAAGGTCCACTCGCTCGAGGTCAGGCCGAACTCGTGAAAGGAGCCGGCGATGACGAGGGCGACCGGGACGAACACGAACACGCCGAGCAGCAGCAGAGCCGGGGCGAGCATCGCCGAGTAGGCGAGCGCACCGCTCGACGGTCGATCACCCGCGGTCGCGATACTGGTCGTCACGGCCTTGCCTCCTGGTTCGCGTGCACGACGCGCGTTTCCGCGAGCGCCAGACGATGAGCCGACGGCGGCGCCGCGGAACACGGGCCATCACGAGCGCCGATGCCTCCCCGGAGGCCGACACCGACGGCGTGCCGTCGGTGCTCGTGCGCAGCGGCACTGGCATCCACCTCCGTTCGCCGGACGCGGCTCACGCGCCTCCGGTTGCCGTCCGGCTCAACCGCTCGACTTCGCCGCGAGTGCCGTCTCGCGGATCTTCGCCATCGCCTCCTCCGGCGTCATCGTGCCGTTGAGCACCTCCACCCCCGCGTCGAGGTAGGCTTCCGAAACACTGTTCTCGAGCAACACGTCGAGTACGTTGACCGGGGTCGAGACGGCCGAGACGTCGGCGGCGATCCACTTGAACTGCTCGCTCATCTGATCGGACTCGGGAAGCAGCTCGGGGTTGGACGGGAGACGCTGCTGGGTCTCGGCGAACGCCTTGGCCATCTCGGGGGAGACGAGGTGGCTGAGCCAGGCGACGGTGGCCTCGGGGTGCTCGCTCTTGGCCGACACCTGGTAGCCCTGCACCAAGACGAAGTTGCTGTCGGCGCTGCCGGTGCCGTCGGCGATGGCCGGCATGCGGAACATCGCGTAGTCGGTGAAGCCATCGGTGTCGAAGATGCCCGCGCACCACGAGCCGCAATAGATCATCGGCGAGGCGCCAGAGGAGAACATCGCGCGGGAGATCTCGGGGGAAGTCGCGTTGGGGGCGTCCTGGAAGCAGCCGGCCTCCTGCATCGCGAGCAGCTTCTCCCAGGCCTTGACGTAGCCGGGGTCGGCGAACAGCTCCTCCTCGCTCGCCGAGAGATCGTAGTCGCCGGCGGTCGCCTCGCTGCCGAGCACGCGCTCGTTGAGCATCGTGATGTAGTGATTGACCTTCCAGCGCTCGGAGTTGCCGAGCGGCAGCGGCACGATCTCGGCGTCGATCTCGCGAATCTTCCCGCAGGTCTCGAGCAGGGCGTCGAAGTCGCCGGGCACCTCGAGTCCGTGCTCCTCGAAGAACGGCACGCTGTAGTAGAAGAACTTCGAGACCGCCTCGACCGGCACGCCGTAGAGCTTGCCGTCGTAGGTCATCGACGACAGCCAACCGTCGCTCAGCACGCTCTGGAAGCCGGCCTCGCCGGTGCCGTACTCGCTGATGTCCATGACCAACCCTTCGCGCACGAAACGGGCGGAGTCCTCGCCGACCCAGTTGTAGAACGCGTCCGGCGGCTCCGAGCCCGTCAGCGCGACCTGGATCGCGGTCTTGTAGGCCTCGTTGGGGAAGTCCTCGAACACCACCTCGATGTCGGGATGGGTCTCCGCGAAAGCGGCCTTGGCCTGCTCAACGAACTCGGCGAAGCCGGGGTTCTTCAGCGACCAGAACTTGATCGACACCTCCTCGGCGAAGGCCGGGGAGGGCGCCAGCAACGAAGCCGACAGCGGGAGGGCGGCGAGGGCGGTGCGGCAGGGCTGCTTCATGGTTCGGCTCCGGTTCCTGTATCGTCGAACCGGTTCGTTCGCGGCGCGGTCGACTACGAAGACGTGTCGAGACTTAGACGTGTCGAGATCTGATCGAACCGGTTCGAGTGACGATGATACACAGATCCCTTGACGAAACAAGCGGCTTTGCGGAGGACGGCGTCGGAACCGCCGGGGCCGCGCGCCGACGCCCGCCGTCGATCCGGGGAGAGCGGCGACGCGAACCGATCGTGCCGCCGATCCCGCCACACTCGACTCGTCCATGAGCCCCGGCCCGGATACCCACCCCACGCTCCAGCAGGTCGCCGACGCGGCGGGGGTGGCGAAGTCGACCGCCTCGATCGCGTTCAGCGATCCCGATCGGGTGAGCGCCGCTACCCGCGAGCGGGTGCTCGCCACCGCCCGCGAGCTCGGCTACGCGCCGAACGCGCTCGCGCAGAGCCTCAAGACCGGGCGCAACGACCTGCTCGGCCTCGTCGTCAGCGACATGCGCCACGTGCACGGAGGGGCGACCCAGGACGCCGTCCAGGCGCGCGCCTACGAGCGGGGCTATCTGCTGATCGTCGGCACCAGCCGTGACGATGTCGACAGCGAGCGCGAACTCCTGGCCCGTTTCGCGGCGCTGCGCATCCGCGGCGTGCTGCTGACCGCCGCCGGCACGGAGGTCGACTACGCGACGCTGCTCGACGGGCTGCGGCTCGACATCGTCACGCTGGACCAGCGCCCGCGGGGCTGCGGACGCGATCACGTCGGGCTCGACAACGCGCTCGCGACCCGTCTGCTCGTGCGTCATCTCGTCGAGCTCGGGCACACCCGCATCGCGCACGTCGCCGGCCGACGCGGTCTTTGGACGGCCGAACGGCGGCTCGATGGCGTGCGCGAGGCGCTCGCCGAGTCCGCTCTCTCGTTACCGCCGGAGCTGCTGGTCGAAGGCGAGTTCAGCGAGCAGCCCGCGTTCGAGCGCTGTCTGGCGCTGCTGCAGGGAGAGGCCCCCCCGACGGCGATCGTCGCGGCCAACGACTCCACCGCGCTCGGTGCTCGCCGGGCGATCCGCGCGCTCGGTCTGCACTGTCCGCGCGATGTCTCCCTCGCCGGTGTGGACGACCTGCCCGGCGGTGAGCTGGTCGAACCCCGAATGACCCACACCGTGCAGCCGCTCGACGAGATCTGCCGACGCGCCACCGATCTGCTGATCGACCGGCTCGAAGGGCGCAGGGACGAACACGGGGAGCCGGAGCAGGTGATGCTCGCGCCGCGCCTCGTCGTCGGCGACTCGACGGCCCCGCCCGGGAGCGCCTGACGAACCGCCGCGCCTCGGTTCGCCCGTCCCGACCGGCCTATCGCGGACAACGACCCGCACTCGCAAGGGGTAGCAGCGTTCGATCAGTAAGACATGTAGACAGTGCGCTTCTGCAAGTAACCCTCGATCCCGTAGACGCCGCCGAGGCCCCGCTGCCGTCGATCTACGGCGCCAAGCTGATGGAGGTCAAGAAGACCGTATCGCTCACCGGGCACTTCAAGGGCTTCACCGGACTGGTGATGAACTCGGAGCCGTTCGCCGACATGCCCGAGGAGCTGCAGACGATCCTGAGCGAAGAGGCGGTGGCCGCCGGCGAGTACATGACCGAGCTGATGCTCTCCTCCGAGCAGGACTGGAAGGCGAAGCTCGAGGCCACGGAGGTGACCTACGCCGACGAGCACATCCGCGTGACGCTGCTCGTCGACGCGTTGCCGGAGGCGGCGGGGAAGATTCTCCGCGTCGCCGTCGAGTGGTTCTCGATCGCCCTCTTGCTCTACGCGGCGTATCTCTCGTTCGTGATGATGGGCAAGGGGGCGACCCGCCCCTCGCCGGTGCTGCGCATTCCCTTCTCGTGGGTCTACCTCGCGCCGCTGGTGGGCTTCTCGCTGATGGCGCTGAGCGCGTGCCGGCGGCTGTTCGGGCTGACCGAGACGCTCGACGATTCGGACACCGGATCGGAGGTGATCATCTACGGCTTCATGGGGGATGTCTCGATCGGGCGCTTGTTTCTCGCGGGCATCGTTCCGGGGTTCGTGCTGTGCGTGTTGATGATGGCGACGGTCGGCACGCTCGCGCGGCCAAGCGACTGCAGCCCGCCTTCGATCGTCCGATGTCGTGGCGCGATCGCGGCCGGGCCTTCCGTGGCGCGCTGCGCGCTGCGCGAAGGGCATCCGTCGGAGGAAGCGATGGCGCGGGTACGACGGGCGTGGCGCCGCGCGTCAGTTCGGGCGCGCTGCCTCGACCCTCGCTCGTGAGGTGAGCCGAAACGGCGGACACGAACGATACCGCGGTGGGCGCGGAGACATCGCCGTGACGCTCATGGTCGGCACGACAGGTGACGCGAGCCGTACACCGCGCTAGGCTCGGACGATGGAATCGCTGAAGATCCTGATCGCGGGCATCGGCGGCATGGGCCGGAGCCACGCGCTCGCCTGCCACGCCCACCCGGGGTTCGACATCGTCGGTCTCGTCAACCGCTCGGCGATCGAGCTGCCGCCCGAGCTCACGGGCTACCCGATGCACCACGACTTCCCGCGCGCGCTCGAGTCGATCGACTGCGACGCCGTCTCGATCAATACCTATTCCGACACGCACGCGGACTATGCCGTCGCCGCGCTCGAGCGCGGCCGCCACGTCTTTCTCGAGAAGCCGATGGCGACGACGGTCGCCGATGCCGAGCGGGTCGTCGCCGCGGCGCGGGCGAGCAGAGAAGCTCGTCGTGGGCTACATCCTGCGCCACCACCCCTCGTGGGTGCGTCTCATCGAGGAGGCGCGTGCGCTCGGCGGCCCCTACGTGTTCCGCCTGAACCTCAACCAGCAATCCTCCGGGATGACTTGGGAGACGCACCGACGGCTGATGGAGTCGACCTCGCCGATCGTCGACTGCGGCGTGCACTACGTCGACGTGATGTGCCAGATCACCGACGCCGCCCCCGTCGCGGTCAGCGGCATGGGTGCGCGGCTCACCGACGACATCGCCGCCGACATGTACAACTACGGGCACCTGCAGGTGCGCTTCGAGGACGGCTCGGTCGGCTGGTACGAGGCGGGCTGGGGGCCGATGATGTCCGAGAGCGCCTTCTTCGTGAAGGACATCGTCTCCCCGAACGGAGCGGTCTCCATCGTCGTCGAGGAGGGGGCGGCCTCCGCCGATATCGGCACGCACACGAAGACATCGCGCATCCGCGTTCACCGCGCCGCGCTCGATACCGCCGGACGCTTCGTCGAGCGGGACACGCTTCTCGACATGAGCGACGAACCCGATCACCAGGGGCTCTGCGATCGCGAGCAGGCGTACCTGTATCGCGCGATCACCGAGGATCTCGATCTCGCGCGCCACCACCGCGACGCGGTCGAGTCGCTCCGAGTCTGTCTGGCGGCGGACGAGAGCGTGCGAACGGGGCGGACCGTGGAGCTCGCGCGAGATGCCTCGCGCCGCCCCTGACGACGATCCTCTCGGTGAGCGCCGGCCCGCGATCGGTCTCGGTTCGCACCGATTTCGGGACGATCGGCGGCTCGTCGTCCGACCCGACCGGATCGTCCACTCCGAACCGCGTCGGCTAGCCCCAACCGACAACCCCTAGCGGAGAAACCCCATGCCAGCAGACCGGAAGATCGACTACGTCGAGTTCCCCGCGACCGATCTCGATGCCATCGAGGCGTTCTACTCACGGGTGTTCGGCTGGACGTTCGAGGACTACGGCGAAGGTTACCGGGCGTTCTCCGACGGGCGGCTCGACGGTGGATTCTACAAGTCCGACGCCCGCTCGAACACCGCCACGGGCGCCGCCCTGGTCGTCCTCTACGCCGATGATCTCGAGGGCGTGCAACGGGCGGTGGTCGAGGGGGGTGGATTCGTCGTCAGGGAGACGTTCGAGTTTCCCGGCGGGCGGCGCTTTCACTTCGCCGACCCCCACGGCAACGAGCTTGCGGTCTGGTCGAGCAGTTGAGCCCGTTCGGACGGGGGATCATCGGGAGCAGAGCTGGTTCTCGATGTCTATCTCGGTGATGCCGACGGACGGGGCGGAGAAGCTCGGTCGCTCGGTGGTGTTCCCGTCGCCGTCCACGTCGAACTCGTCGAGGTAGGTGATGATCATCGCGTTGCCCGCACGGCTCAGCACGGCGTTGGGAAAGGAGGCGACATTGTTGAGGAAGACGCCTTCTCGGAAGGCGGGGTCGGGTGCGGCCCTGCCGCCCGTGCTGCTGGGAGGGAAATAGCAGTTGCGCGAGCCGTCCAGCTCGTAGACCGCCGTGCGGTACCTGCCTTGTTCGTCGGCCGAACGAATGACCAGCAACGCCTCGTCTTCGGGCAGACCGTTCAGCTCCCCGTTCAACGCCCAGACGCCGACGAAGGGCTCCACCACGCTGGTCGTGAAATCCCCGCCGATGTCGCTGTCACCGGCGCCACCACCGGAGCAACCGGACAGCAGAGCGAGGCCGGTGAAGAAGGCGAGCGGGACGCTGACCCGGAGGAGCTCGCGGTGGCGAAGGGGCAGGGAGAGCATGGCGTGGGTTCCGAGTAATGGGCGGGCCGAACATGCGGTGATCGTGCCGAAACGCGCGCTGTCGGGGCTCGATGATGGTGCCTGTCCCCGCCTGAACGGCCGCGGAACGCCCGCTCGGCGTCTCGGCAGCGGGTGACGCTCCTCTCGCGCTCGGACGCGAAGCCTCCGGGCGCGGCCGGAAGCCCGCCGTCGAGGGGTCTCGACGACCTGTTCGGAGGACGGCGGCGCGTCAGCCGATCGGCGCGCTCCGCTGCCCTCGCGCGTCGAACACGTGGCACTTGTCCGGAGCCACAGCGAGGGCGATCGGTTCGCCCGGCCGAAAGCCGATCTCGCCGTCGAGCTTCGCGACGAGACTCTGGCCGTCGGCGAGATCGACGTGCACGAACGACTCGCCGCCGAGGTGCTCGAACACCTGCACCGTGCCGGTGAGAGTCCCCGTGGGCACCCGCTCGGACGACTCCACGGGGAGACGGGAGAGGTGCTCGGGGCGCAACCCGAGCGTCATCGGTCCGTCCGGCAGCGTCGTCGCGCAGAGCGTGCGCTCGCCGAGGCGTGCCGTGCCGTCGATCGCGCGGGCGTCGAGGAAGTTCATCGCCGGGGAGCCGATGAACCCCGCGACGAAAGTGTTGACCGGCTCACGGTAGAGCTCGAGCGGCGTGCCGACCTGCTCTATCCGTCCGGCGCGGAAGACGACGATTCGGTCGGCGAGCGTCATCGCCTCGACCTGATCGTGGGTGACGTAGACCATCGTGTTCGAGAGCCGCTGGTGGAGCTTGAGGAT